>MDTG01322510.1_pt1 | contig 21852 bp, 18 predicted proteins | sample 811421 | NCBI WGS metagenome assembly MDTG01 (sample SAMN05326645, study PRJNA326480) | marine metagenome | isolation source: seawater | place: Pacific Ocean: South East | collected 2011 | reverse complement strand
GGGCGTAGCGCATGCCGGCCTGGATGGCCGCCCACGAGCCGGCATGAAAGGGCAGTTCAAGCACTGTGGCCCCGGCGCGTCTTGCCGATTCGCGGGTGCCGTCGGAGGAGTGGTCGTCGACCACCACCGCGCGGAAACCGAGTGCGAGCACCCGCTCCACGACTGCGCCGACGTCCGCTTCCTCGTCGCGCGCGGGGATCACGACGATGACCCCGGCCGCGGCGTGGCGGATCGGAACCACGCGTGCGCCTGCGTTTTCAGCATCTCCCCCCGGAAAGGCTTTTATCGTCCCCGGAATTGTCATGGGCGAAGTTGCCACGCTTGCAATGGGGCCAAGTATACCCGTCGCCATGGTTTCTTTCACCCTGCGTTCACCTTGGCCGCGGCCCCGGGTAAACTACGCCCCGAAATCCTTTGACCGTGCCGGGGCCGACAATGAATGATATGCCGCGCAAACCGCTGATCGCCGGAAACTGGAAGATGAACGGATCGGTCGCCATGGCAGAAGCCCTGGTCGACGCGATCGTCGAAGCAGGACCTTTCGCGGCGGCCGACGTGCTGGTGATGCCGCCGTTTCCGTATATCGACCGGTTGCGATCGCGCGTTTCGTCGGCGGGTCTGCTGATCGGCGGCCAGGATTTGAGCCCGCACGAGTCCGGGGCCTATACCGGGGAGGTTTCCGGCGCGATGCTGGTCGATGTCGGCGCCGGTTACGTGCTGGTGGGTCATTCGGAGCGCCGCCAGTATCACGGCGAGTCCGATGACGTGGTGGCGGCCAAGTTCGAGGCCGCGGCGGCCGCCGGGCTCAAGCCGGTGCTTTGCGTCGGTGAATCGCGCGAGCAGCGCGAGGCGGGTCAGACCGAGGCGGTGGTAAGTGCGCAGGTCGATGCGGTGCTCTCGCGCTGCGGGATCGCCGCCTTTGGCGATGCCGTAGTCGCCTATGAGCCGGTGTGGGCCATCGGCACCGGACTGGTGGCGACGCCCGAGCAGGCTCAGCAGGTTCATGCATTCATCCGGGCACGTTTGGCTCGGCACGATGCTACAATAGCGGGCCGTATTCAGATCCTTTACGGTGGCAGCATGAAACCGCAGAATGCATCGGATTTGCTGGCCTGCGAGGATATCGACGGAGGTCTCATCGGCGGGGCGTCCCTGAAAGCGGATGAATTTGTCGCGATTATCATGGCAAGCATCATGACAAGCGGCACGGCAAGCGCGAAACAAAGCGATGCGGCGCCCGGCTGAGCCGGCGCAGGAACCTGATCGCAAGCTCGAATCGCGATTTATACGAAATTGGAACAGGCATGTTTACAACGCTAATAGTTTTTCAAGTCTTGATGGCCGTGGGCCTGATAGCCATCGTGCTGGTACAGCGCGGCCCGGGCGCCACGATGGGTGCGGCGTTCGGCTCGGGTGCTTCCGGCACGGTATTCGGCTCGCGCGGCGCCGGGAATTTCCTGACGCGGACGACCAGCTGGCTTGCCGTTGGATTTTTCGCGATCAGTCTGTCGCTGGCGGTCCTGGCGACCAGCCTGAGCAGCCAGGGCGGCGCCGAGTCGGCGCTCTCGGGCTCGGTCATGGAGCAGCAGGAACAGCCCGCTCCGACCGAGAACGGGGCCGGCATCGAGTCCGCCATCGATAGCCTCGACAGCGGTCTCGACAGCCCGGCCGGCGAGCAGAAGTCCGAAACGGTCGGCTCGGATGAGCAACCCGCACAGTCGGCGACTTCGGAAGCGCCGCAGGACGACGACGGTACGCTTCCCGAGCCGCCGCCGAATAGCTGATCGAAAGAGTCTGATTTTAATGAGTTTTACACGTCGATTTCCTGCCGAAGTGGTGGAATTGGTAGACACGCTGTCTTGAGGGGGCAGTGGCCTTTGGCCGTGCCGGTTCGAGTCCGGCCTTCGGCACCAGGAATTCGACAACGATTGCATCCGCCGGCTGCAAAAGTGCACGTCCGCTGGATCGAAGCGGCGAATTGGTCCGCCACCGGTCGCTCGCCCGCAATCGTTCCCTGATCCGAGGTCTGCGCTGGAGCAGCGCCGACCGGAGCAAATGCGGCGCCGGTGTGCGTCGCCCAAAGTGGAACACGCAGCCATGCTGACGGAATATTTTCCAATCCTCGTTTTTCTTGGTATCGCTTCGGTGATGGCCGTAGGGCTCATCGCGGCCGGCGGCATTCTCGGGCCGCGTCGTCCCAACAGCGAGAAACTGTCGCCTTACGAATGCGGTTTCGAGGCGTTCGAGGATTCGCGGATGCAGTTCGACGTGCGCTATTACCTTGTCGCGATCCTGTTCATCATTTTCGATCTCGAGATTGCGTTCCTGTTCCCGTGGGCGGTGGCGCTGGACAGCCTCGGCATGACCGGGCTGATCGCGATGGCGATATTTCTCGCGGTCCTGGTCATCGGATTCATATGCGAATGGAAGAAAGGTGCGCTTGAATGGGAATGAGTGTCGAACTTAACCAGGTTGACGACATCCTGCGGCCTGATGCCGACGGCAACCCGCTGATGGGGCGCGGCTGGGCGACGACGAACGTCGACGCCCTGATCAACTGGGCCAGGACCGGCAGCATGTGGCCGATGACCTTCGGCCTGGCGTGTTGCGCCATCGAAATGATGCACGCCGGGGCATCCAGGTACGACCTGGACCGTTTCGGCGTGGTGTTCCGGCCCAGCCCGCGCCAGTCCGACGTGATGATCGTGGCCGGGACGCTTTGCAACAAGATGGCGCCAGCGCTGCGAAAGGTCTACGACCAGATGCCGGACCCGAAGTGGGTGATTTCGATGGGGTCCTGCGCCAACGGCGGCGGCTACTACCATTATTCCTACGCGGTGACCCGCGGCTGCGACCGTATCGTGCCGGTCGATGTCTACGTGCCCGGCTGCCCGCCGTCGGCCGAGCAGCTGATCTACGGCATCATCCAGCTGCAGAAGAAGATCCGCCGTACCAACTCGATCATGGCGCCCGCGGCATGAGTGATTTCAGCGAACGCAATCAGCCCCTGGTCAAGCGGGTAAAAGAAACCCTGGGCGACAAGATCGGCAATATCCGGGAAGTGCGCAAGCAGTTGATCGCCGAGATCGCGCCGGCCGACTGGATCGAGTCCTGTCGCCTGCTCCGCGATACCGACGGTCTCGAGTTCGATACCATGATCGACCTGTGCGGCGTCGACTACCTTGGATACGGCGACGACGAGTGGGAAACCGCGGAAGCCAGCGGCAGCGGATTCTCCAGGGGCGTCGACCATCTCGGGCCCGGACGATTCGACTGGGAAAGCCGCCCTGAAGCCGAGGCCATCCCGAACAGATTTGCGGTGGTGGTTCAGCTTCTGTCGACCCGGAACAATCTCAGGGTGCGTCTTCGCTGTTATCCCGACCAGGCCGATTTGCCGATAGTGCCGTCGATCGTCGATGTCTGGAGTTCGGCCAACTGGTACGAGCGCGAGGCGTTCGACCTGTTCGGCATCGTCTTCGAGGGCCACCCGGATCTGCGCCGGATCATGACCGACTACGGGTTCATCGGACACCCGTTCCGCAAGGATTTCCCGTTGATCGGCAACGTCACCGTCCGCTACGACGAGGACAAGGGCCGCGTCGTCTACGAACCCACGGAAATCGAGCCGAGAGTGCTGGTGCCGCGAGTGATCCGGCGCGATTCGCGCTACGTCGGCGACGAACTCGACAAACGCGAGGCGCCCACCGGTGGCTGAAATCAAGAATTACACACTGAACTTCGGCCCGCAGCATCCGGCCGCGCACGGCGTACTTCGCCTGATCCTGGAAATGGACGGCGAGGTCGTGCAGCGCGCCGATCCGCACGTGGGCCTGTTGCACAGGGCGACCGAGAAACTGGCCGAGTCGAAGCCCTACAACCAGTCCATCGGTTACATGGACCGTCTCGATTACGTCTCGATGATGTGCAACGAGCACGCCTATGTGCGCGCCATCGAGCAATTGCTGGGCATCGAGCCTCCCGAGCGAGCGCAGTGGATCCGGACGCTGTTCGACGAGATCACGCGCCTGATGAACCACCTGATGTGGCTCGGCGCCAACGGGCTGGACCTCGGCGCGATGACGCTGTTCCTGTACTGCTTCCGCGAACGGGAATACCTGCTCGATGCCTACGAGGCCGTCAGTGGCGCGCGCATGCACGCCACTTATTACCGGCCGGGCGGCGTTTACCGGGACCTGCCTGAAGAAATGTCCAGGCTCGCCGAGTCGCGGTTCCGCAAGGCTTCCGACGTCAAGCGCATGAACGAATGGCGCGAAGGCTCGCTGTTGGATTACCTAGAGCAGTTCATGGCCTACCAGGCCGAGCGGATCGACGACTACGAAACGCTTGTCACGGACAACCGTATCTGGAAACAGCGAAACGTCGGCATCGGGGCGGTTTCGCCCGAGCGTGCCCGCCAGCTCGGGTTCACCGGCCCCATGCTCAGGGGTTCGGGCGTGGCCTGGGACCTTCGCAAGAAGCAGCCCTACGCCAAGTACCGGGAAGTGGATTTCGATATCCCGGTCGGCGTCAACGGCGATTGCTACGACCGCTACCTCGTGCGTATCGAGGAAATGCGCCAGTCCGTGCGCATCTGCCAGCAGTGCATCGCCTGGTTGCGCAAGAATCCCGGCGCGGTGATGGCCGGAAACTACAAGGTCGCGCCCCCCTCGCGCAAGGAGATGAAGGATGACATGGAAGCGCTCATTCATCACTTCAAGCTGTTCACCGAAGGCTACTGCGTGCCCGAAGGCGAGACCTACGCAGCGGTCGAGGCGCCCAAGGGCGAGTTCGGCTGCTACATGATTTCCGACGGGGCGAACAAACCGTTCCGGGTCCACCTGCGCGCGCCGGGCTTCGCGCACATATCGTCCATGGACGAGATGGCGCGCGGTCACATGTTGTCGGACGTCGTCGCAATCATCGGAACCCAGGACATCGTATTCGGGGAAATCGACAGATGAGTTTTCAAACCAACGAGAGCCCGGTCGTAGGCAAGGCCGAATTGCTGAGCGAAGATACGCGCAGCGCCATCGATCACTGGCGCGCGAAGTTTCCGGAAGGCATCGAAGGGCGCCGCTCGGCGGTGATCCAGGCACTGGTCGCCGCGCAGCACCAGAACGGCGGCTACCTGACCACCGACCTGATGGACGGTGTGGCCGATTACCTGGAACTGCCGCCGGTATGGGTCTATGAGGTCGCCACGTTCTACTCGATGCTGGAAACGAAGCCGGTAGGACGAAACTCGATTTCGATCTGCACCAACATCTCGTGCATGCTCTGCGGCGCCGACAACGTCGTCAAGTACGTCGAGGACAAGCTCGGCATCAAGATGGGTGAGACCACGCCCGACGGCCGCATCTTCCTGAAGATAGAAGAAGAGTGTGTCGCCGCGTGCATTGGCGCGCCGATGATGATCGTGAATGGTCATTACCACGAGAAACTCACCGAAGACAAGATCGACGAAATCCTCGATGGTCTTGAATAACCGACGCAACGGGACGACTCATGGCTGAACACAACGTCTGTTTCACGCACCTGGACGAGCCGGAATGCTGGTCGCTGGCGGCGTACAAGCGCCACGGCGGCTACGAGGCGTGGCAAAAGATCCTGGCCGAAAAGACGCCCCAGGAAGACATCATCGAGCAGGTCAAGAAGTCGTCGCTTCGCGGGCGCGGCGGCGCCGGATTCCCGACCGGGCTCAAGTGGTCCTTCATGCCGCGTTCGGCGCCTGTGCAGAAGTACCTGCTGTGCAATTCGGACGAATCCGAGCCGGGCACCTGCCACGACCGCGACATCCTGCGCTACAACCCGCACGCGGTCATCGAGGGCATGGCCATCGGGTGCTACGCGATGGGCGCGACGGTCGGCTACAACTATCTCCGCGGCGAATTTCACCACGAGCCTTTCGAGCGTTTCGAGGCGGCCCTCAAGGAGGCTTACGAAGCCGGCCTGCTGGGCAAGAACATCAACGACTCGGGCATAGACGTCGACATTCATTCCGTGCTCGGCGCCGGCGCCTACATCTGCGGCGAGGAGACCGCGCTGATGGAGTCGCTGGAGGGCAAGAAGGGCCAGCCACGCTTCAAGCCGCCGTTTCCGGCCAATTTCGGGGTCTACGGCAAGCCGACCACGATCAACAACACCGAAACCCTGGCTTCCGTACCCGCGATCATGCGCAACGGTGGCGAGTGGTTCCTGGAACTGGGCAAGCCCAATAACGGCGGGCCCAAGATCTTTTCGGTTTCCGGCCACGTCAACAGTCCGGGCAATTTCGAGATTCCGCTGGGCACGCCGTTTTCCGATCTGCTGGAGATGGCCGGCGGCATGCGCGACGCAAACGCCCTGAAAGGCGTGATTCCGGGCGGTTCGTCGATGCCGGTTCTGCCCGCCGACATCATGAAGGACATCACGATGGATTTCGATGCGCTGCAGAAGGCGGGCTCCGGCCTGGGTTCCGGGGCGGTCGTGGTCATGGACGAGACCACTTGCATGGTGCGCGCCTGCACCCGGATCGCCCGGTTCTATTACGCCGAATCCTGCGGCCAGTGCACGCCTTGCCGCGAGGGTACCGGATGGATGTACCGGGTTCTCAAGCGCATCACCGAAGGGCAGGGCAGGCCTGAAGACATCGAGTTGCTCGAATCGGCGGCCGGCCAGATCGAAGGACACACCATATGCGCATTCGGCGAAGCCGCGGCCTGGCCGGTCCAGGGTTTCCTGCGCCACTTCCGGAACGAATTCGAATACTTCGTCGAGCACAAGCGCTCCATCGTCGATGAAAAGCTCGGCGCGGCGGCGTGAATGAACGGGGTAGATGAACCCGAAGACTTTTTGCCGCGGATGAACGCGGATGGACACGGATGAAAAGAACGATATGAGCTTTGGTTCCTGCCTGACTGGATCGGAAATATGCGCAACACCAATTTGCAAGAACTCCGGTCTTGGAAACGGGATGTGCGCAGTTAAATATTTTAATTTGCGTTCATCCGCGTTCATCCGCGGCTAGAGCACTTTTCGAGTCAACAGCATCTGCAGCTAAAACTGGTTTTCCGGAACACGATATGGCAACGATTCAAGACAAAGACATCGAGCTTGTGACCATCGAGGTCGACGGACGCGAGATCGAGGCGCGCAAGGGCGAGATGGTCATTCAGGCCACCGATCGCGCCGATATCGAGATTCCTCGCTTCTGCTATCACCACAAGCTTTCGATTGCGGCCAACTGTCGTATGTGCCTGGTCGATGTCGAGAAGGCGCCGAAGCCGCTGCCGGCCTGCGCGACGCCGGTGGCCGAGGGCATGAAGGTGTTTACCCGGTCCCGGCGCGCCGTGGATGCGCAGCGCGGCGTGATGGAATTCCTGCTTATCAACCACCCGCTTGACTGCCCCATCTGCGACCAGGGCGGCGAGTGCGAGCTGCAGGACCTGGCCATGGGCTACGGCCGCTCCATCTCGCGCTTCACCGAACGCAAGCGCGTGGTTGCCGACAAGAACCTCGGCCCGCTGGTGTCCACCGACATGACGCGCTGCATTCACTGCACCCGCTGCGTGCGTTTTCTCGAGGAAATCGCCGGCACTGCCGAGCTCGGCGGCGTCGGGCGCGGCGAGCACACCGAGATCTCGACGTTCATCGAACGCAATATCGAATCGGAGCTTTCCGGCAACATCATCGACCTGTGCCCGGTCGGTGCCCTGACCAACAAGCCGTTCAGGTTCTCGGCCCGGGCCTGGGAAATGACCGCAAGGCCCTACATCGGCACCCACGATTGTGTCGGCTCGAATCTTTACTTTCACGTTCGGGGCGGAAAGATCATGCGTGCCGTTCCGCGCGAGAACGAAGACATCAACGAATGCTGGCTGGCTGATCGCGACCGCTACAGCCACTTCGGCCTGGCCGCCGACGATCGCGTTACCGTGCCGCGGATCAAGGTGGACGGCAAGTGGCAGGATACCGACTGGGATACCGCGCTGGCGCGCGCCGCTGAATTGCTGGGCAAGGCGGTCGATGACCACGGCGCCGACCAGCTCGGCGTGCTGGCGTCGCCGCGCGCGACCTGCGAGGAGCATTTCCTGCTGCGTCGTCTGGCCGAAGGCCTGGGCACGCCGCATCGCGATCACCGGCTGCGCATCCTGGATTCGCGTGATCCGGCCCTCGGCTCTGCCCGACTGGACCGTCCGCTGCGCGATGTTTCCGGCGCCGACGCGGTATTCATGGTTGGTAGCCACCTGCGCCACGACCAGCCCATTCTGAATCATCGAGTGCGCACGGCATGGCGCAGCAACCAGGCCGCCGTCATGGATCTCAACCCGGTCGCATGGAAATTCCCGTTCGACATGGCCGAGCGGCTGATCGTCGCGCCCCAGCACATGACGGAGACACTGGCACGTGTCGCACGGGCAGCCTTCGACATTGCAGGGCAGACGCCCCCGGACTCACCCCTGGGGCGGTTCATCGCCGAGCGCAGTCCGGAGCCCGCGGCCGAGAAGATCGCGCGCGTGCTTGCCGAATCCGATAACGGATTCCTGCTGGTCGGCGACCAGGCGCTGTTTCATCCCGAAGCCGCCTTCCTGCGAGCCATCGCCGCCGAGATCGCGCGCCTGACCGAAACCGCCCTGATGGTTTTGCCGGGACCTGCCAACAGCCAGGGCGCCTGGCGCGCCGGCATGGTGCCGGGCGAAAGCGGTAAGTCGGCAAGCGAACAGCTGGCGCAGGGCCGCAAGGCATACCTGTTGTTCGATATCGAGCCGGAATTCGACCTGGCCGATGCCGCCACGGCACGGGCCGGCCTGGCCGACGCCGAAGCCGTGATTGCACTGGCGGCGTTTGCCGGCAGCGATCTGCTGGATGTCGCCGACGTGCTGTTGCCGCTTGCCCCGGTGCCTGAAACCGAAGGCAGCTACATCAATGCCGACGGCCACAGGCAGTGGCTCAAGCCCGCGGCCAGGCCGGTCGGCGGCGCACATGCCGGGTGGAAGATTCTCCGGCTTTTCGGTGAGCACATGAAGATCGACGGATTCGATTTCTCGCTGCTCGCCGAGGTCGACCGGATGCTCGACGACACCGACGCGCCGACTTTTCCGCCGTTCGAGGTCGAGTCCATCGAAACGGCCGGCGACGAAGGCCTGTGGCGTATCGGACCCGTGCCCATGTACAGTGTTGACGCGCTGGTTCGCCGCGCTCCGGCGCTGCAGCAGGCCCATCACGCCGACAACGGGTTCGCCGCGATCAATCCAGCCACTGCCGACGCGCTGGGCCTGAAAGACGGCGATGACGTGCTGCTGCGACAGGGCGATGCTCAGGTGCGCAGCGTGCTTCGGATCGACGACGCAATCCCGCCGTCATCGGTATGGATGGCATCGGCGACCTGCCTGGCAAGTCACCTGGGTCCGGCCTGGGGTCCGATCGAACTGGAGAAAGACCAATGATCGAGCAATTGACCGTGCTGGCCTGGACCGTAACCAAGATCTCGTTTCTGATCCTGATACCGTTGATCCTGGCCGTGGCCTATTTCACCTTTGCCGAGCGCAAGGTGATCGGCTACATGCAGTCGCGCGTGGGGCCGAACCGGGTCGGCCCGTGGGGCCTGTTCCAGCCGTTTGCCGATGTGTTCAAGCTGCTGTTCAAGGAAATCATCATTCCGGCACAGGCCAACAAGGTGCTGTTCGTGCTTGCCCCGATGATGACGCTGATACCGGCGTTTACCGCATGGGCGGTTATCCCGGCCTCCGACAAGCTGGTGCTGGCCGATATCGATGCCGGCCTGCTGTACATCCTGGCCATGACTTCCATGGGCGTTTACGGCGTGATCGTGGGCGGCTGGGCCTCGAACTCGAAGTATGCGTTCCTCGGCGCGCTGCGCTCGGCAGCCCAGATCGTGAGCTATGAAATGGCCATGGGCTTTGCGCTGGTCGGCGTCATCATTCTTTCCGGTTCGCTCAATATCAGCAACATCGTCGAGGCGCAGTCCGGTGGACTGTTCAGCTGGTTCTGGCTGCCGCTGCTGCCGCTGTTCGTGATCTATTTCATCTCGGGTGTGGCTGAAACCAACCGCGCCCCGTTCGACGTCGCCGAGGGCGAGTCCGAGATTGTCGCCGGCTTCCACGTCGATTATTCCGGTGCCGCGTTCGCGCTGTATTTCCTGGCCGAGTACGCCAACATGATCCTGATCTCGGCACTGGCCTCACTGCTGTTCATGGGCGGCTGGATGAGTCCGTTTGCAGGCATCCCGATAATCGCAGAGCCGGGCCCGCACTGGTTCTTCATCAAGATGTTCTCCTTCATGTTCCTGTTTCTGTGGTTCCGCGCGACGTTTCCGCGCTATCGCTATGACCAGATCATGCGCCTGGGCTGGAAAGTGTTCATTCCGATTACGATTGTCTGGATCCTGGTTGCCGGCATTTTCCGCGTAACCGGACTCTACGGAGGTTGAAGATGCAAGCCATTCGCCAGTACTTTCACTCGCTGATGCTGCTCGAGCTCTTCAAGGGACTGAACGTGACATTTCGCTATTTCCACCAGCCGAAGTTCACGCTCAGCTATCCCGAGGAGAAGACGCCAAAGTCGCCCCGTTATCGCGGGCTGCACGCCCTGCGCCGATATCCCAACGGCGAGGAGCGCTGTATCGCCTGCAAGCTGTGCGAAGCGGTCTGCCCGGCGCTGGCCATCACCATCGACTCGACCCAGCGCGAGGACGGCACGCGGCGGACCACGCGCTACGACATCGACATGTTCAAGTGCATCTACTGCGGCTTCTGCGAGGAATCGTGTCCGGTGGATTCCATCGTGGAGACGAGTTTTACCGATTACCACTTCGAAGAGCGCGGCGAGCATATCGTCGACAAGCAGCAGTTGCTGGCGCTGGGCGATCGATTCGAGGAGCAGATCGCCGCGGACCGGGCCAAGGATGCGCCTTATCGTTAGGCACAGCGAACACCCGGAAGTTTTTGAACGGATCACGAGCCGAATTCAATGCCGAATGCAATACCAATCATCGAAATAGTCTTCTACCTGTTCAGCGGCGTCGCCACGCTCGCTGCGCTTGGTGTCATCACGTCGCGGAATCCGGTTTACTCGGTGCTCTTTCTGGTGCTGACGTTTTTTTCCAGCGCCTGCATCTGGCTGCTCCTGGAAGCGGAGTTCCTCGCCATCACGCTGGTGCTGGTCTACGTGGGTGCGGTCATGGTGCTGTTCCTGTTCGTGGTCATGATGCTCGACATCAACCTGACCAAGCTCAAGAGCGGCTTTGCGAGTTACCTGCCGGTTGGCATCCTGGTGGCCATCGCGATGGCGGCCCAGTTGTTCATCCTGATCTGGGCCACGGGGGCAGGGTCCCAGGTGCTCGAGTACGGGGACGCGGACGGTAGCAACACCCGAATGCTGGGCGAGTTGCTGTACACCGAATACCTGTATCCATTCGAGATCGCCGGACTTATTCTGCTGGTCGCGATCGTAGCCGCCATTTCGCTGACCCATCGGCGCCGCCCCGAGACCAAGTACCAGGATCCGTCGCGCCAGGTCAAGGTCAACCGGGACGAGCGAGTGCGCCTTGTCAAGATGGACGCGGAGGAGGACTGAGCATGTTGACACTGGCCCACTTTCTGACGTTCGGTGCAATCCTTTTCTCGATCGGGGTTGCCGGAATCTTCCTGAACCGGAAGAACATCATCATTCTGCTCATGTCCATCGAGCTTCTGCTGCTGGCGGTGAACATGAACTTCGTCGCTTTCTCGAGGTTTCTCGACAGCATGGACGGGCAGGTATTCGTGTTCTTCATCCTCACCGTGGCCGCGGCCGAGGCGGCGATTGGACTGGCGATCCTGGTGGTGCTTTTCCGCAACCGCCAGACGATCAACGTCGAGGACATCGAAGAGCTGAAAGGCTAGCTTTTTGAAGATTTGAAAATACCGGGATTCTCGTGGACATAAAAACAATCTTGTTGCTGATACCGCTGCTGCCGCTTGCCGGAAGTGCCATTGCCGGCCTCCTGCGGCATCAGGTCGGTCGCGCCGGTTCGCACACGGTCACCATTCTGGCCGTGGCGGGATCGTTCGCCCTTTCGGCATGGGTGGCTCTGCAGGTGTTTACCACCGACTGGCAGGTGCTCAACTACACCGTCTACGAATGGGCAGTGCTCGACGGCATCACCTTCGAGGTCGGCTTTCTGATCGACTCGCTCACCGCCCTGATGATGGTGGTCGTGACGTTCGTTTCCTTCATGGTGCACGTTTACACCATCGGCTACATGAAGGACGATCCCGGCTACCAGCGTTTCTTTTCGTACATCAACCTGTTCACGTTCGCGATGCTGATGCTCGTGATGGCGAACAATTTCCTGCAGCTTTTCTTCGGCTGGGAGGCCGTCGGACTGGTCTCCTACCTGCTGATCGGCTTCTGGTTCAAGAAGGAATCGGCCGTCCGCGCGAATCTCAAGGCGTTCCTGGTCAACCGGGGTGGCGACTTCGGCCTGCTGCTGGGTGTGGCTGCGGTCCTGATGTACATGGGCTCGCTCGACTATTCCGAGGTCTTCGCGGCGGCGCCGGGCGTGGCCGGGCAGACGATGTCGGTGTTCGGCGGCGTCGAGTGGTCGGTGATGACCTTCATCTGCATCTGCCTGTTCATCGGCGCCATGGGCAAATCGGCCCAGGTCCCGCTGCACGTCTGGCTGCCGGATTCCATGGAAGGTCCGACGCCGATCTCGGCGTTGATTCACGCCGCCACCATGGTGACCGCGGGGATCTTCATGGTCGCGCGGCTGTCGCCACTCTACGAACTTTCCAGTACCGCGCTCAGCTTCATCCTGATCATCGGCGCGATAACGGCGCTGTTCATGGGCTTGATCGGAATCGTGCAGAACGACATCAAGCGCGTCGTGGCTTATTCCACGCTGTCGCAGCTCGGCTACATGACGGTCGCGCTGGGCGCTTCGGCCTATTCGGTCGCGATATTTCACCTGATGACCCACGCGTTCTTCAAGGCGCTGTTGTTCCTCGGCGCCGGCTCGGTGATCATCGCCATGCACCACAAGCAGGACATGCGTGAAATGGGCGGGCTCGGCAGGATCATGCCGATTACCGCGATCACCGCCTGGATAGGGTCGCTGGCGCTCATCGGTTTTCCGTTCACGTCCGGCTTCTTTTCCAAGGACCTGATCATCGAATCGGTAAAGGTGGCCGACCGCACGGGCGCCGGATTCGCAACCTTCGCGGTCTACGCCGGCGTGGTGGTGACCGCCCTCTACACCTTCCGGATGCTCTACCTGACCTTCCACGGCAGCTCGCGCACCGATGCAGAGACGCTTTCGCACGCGCAGGAATCGCCCTGGGTGGTGACGCTGCCGCTGATACTGCTGGCGATTCCGTCGCTGTTCATCGGCTGGTTGACGGTCGAGCCGCTGCTGTTCGGCGGCGCGCTTTCGGACGCGATCAACGTGGCGCCGGGGCACGACCCGCTGGTGCATATCGGCGAACATTTCCATGGCGCGACGGCGTTCGCCTTGCACGGCTTCATGACGCCGGTCTTCGGACTGGCGATGCTCGGGGTGGCGATCTCGACCTGGATCTACCTGTTCCAGCCGTCGATCGCGGAAACCCTGAAGCAGCGTCTGCACCTGGTCTGGACGATCCTAGATCGCAAGTACGGGTTCGACGAGTTCTACCAGCGCGTGGTCGCGGGCGGCGGGCTCAAGCTTGCCGGGTTCTTTTCCGAGCGTGGCGATCGCACCCTCATCGACGGCTGGATCGTTCACGGATCGGCCCGGCTGGTCGGCGCGTTCTCTTCTCGCCTGCGGTCGGTGCAGACCGGTTTCCTGTATCACTATGCGTTTGCCATGATCATCGGGCTGGTCGCGCTCGTGTTTGCATTCGTGCTGCTGAAGGGGTGACAAGATGAGCGCAATGAACTGGCCAATTCTCAGCCTGATCGTGTGGCTTCCCATCGTCACCGGGGTCGCCATTCTCTTTCTGTCGGAATCTCGCGCGGCGATGGGGAAGGCGCTTGCGCTGGCGGCGGCGGTTGCCGCGTTGGTCCTGACGCTGCTCGCCGTCGCCGGTTTCGACATGACGACGGCCGCAATGCAGTTCCAGGAGAAGACCCCCTGGATCGAGGCGTTCTCGATCAACTATCACCTTGGCGTGGACGGTCTTTCGCTTCCGCTGATCGCGCTGACGGCGCTCACTACCGTGATCGTCGTGATCGCCGGGTGGACCATAAAGGATCGCGTCAGCCAGTACATGGGCGCGTTCCTGATCCTATCGGGCCTGATGTCCGGCATGTTCGCCGCCCTCGATGCGATGCTGTTCTACGTCTTCTTCGAGGCGATGCTGGTGCCGATGTTCCTGATCATCGGGATCTGGGGCGGGCCGAACCGCATCTTCGCGACCATCAAGTTCTTTCTGTTCACGTTCTTCGGCTCGGTGTTCATGCTGGTCGGCCTGATCTGGCTGTATCTGCAGTCGGGCAGCTTTGCGGTCGCCGATCTGCACCAGCTCCCGCTGTCGCTGACCGCTCAGATCTGGATATTCCTGGCTTTCCTGATCGCGTTCGCGGTCAAGGTGCCGATGTGGCCCGTTCACACCTGGCTGCCCGACGCCCACGTCGAAGCGCCCACGGGCGGTTCGGTGGTGCTGGCGGCGGTCATGCTCAAGATCGGAGGCTACGGACTGGTTCGGTTCTCGCTGCCGATCGCCCCGGACGGCGCCGCGGCGCTGGATTGGCTGGTGATTGGATTGTCGCTGGTCGCGATCGTCTACATCGGTTTCGTCGCGCTGGCCCAGCGCGACATGAAGCGGTTGATTGCCTACAGCTCGATCTCGCACATGGGCTTCGCGACGCTGGGGCTGTTTCTCACCTTCGCGATCGTGCAGAACACGGGCCAGACCGACGGTGCAGTGCTCGGCATCAGCGGCGCGATGGTCCAGATGATCTCGCACGGCTTCATTTCCGGCGCGATGTTCCTCGCCGGCGGCGTGCTTTACGATCGAGTCCACAGCCGGGAGATCTCGGCCTACGGCGGGGTGGCCAACACCATGCCGTGGTTCGCGATGTTCGCGGTGCTGTTCTTCATGGCCAATTCGGGGCTTCCGGGTACCAGCGGCTTCGTCGGCGAGTTCATGGTCATACTGGCCGCGTTCAAGGCCGATTTCTGGTTCGCATTCTTTGCGGCCATGACGCTGATACTGGGCGCATCCTACAGCCTGTGGCTGGTCAAGCGGGTTTTCTACGGCGAAGTGGCCAACGACAACGTGGCGGGCCTTTCGGACCTGGATGGCCGCGAATGGACCGTGATGGTCGTGCTGGCGATTCTCGTTCTGGCGCTGGGCTTGTGGCCGTATCCGCTGATCGAGATGATAGAGCCTTCCGTGGCCAACCTGGTTGACCACATCACGAACACGAAGATCAACCCGTGAAGAATAACCAATGATACTTTCCGAACTTCAACTGGCGTTGCCCGAGATATTCGTAGCGACCATGGCCTGCGTGGTCCTGGTAGCCGACCTGTTCGTCACCGAGCAGAGGCGAGGCTTTACGCACACGCTGGCCGTTCTGGCGCTGGTGTTCGCTGCCATCATCACGCTCAGGGTGATGATGCCGGTCGGTGAATCGCTGCTGGCGTTCAGCGAAACTTTCGTGCGCGACCGGTTTGGCGACGTGCTCAAGCTGTTCGCCTACCTCGTGCTGGCCGGCGTATTCGTCTACGCCAAGCATTTCCTGCGCGCCGCTGGCCTTTTCCGGGGCGAGTTCTATTCTCTGAGCCTGTTCGCGCTGCTCGGCGTCATGATCATGGTTTCGGCCGCCAGCATGCTGACCCTGTACCTCGGCCTGGAACTGCTTGCGCTCTCGAGCTACGCGCTGGTGGCATTGAACCGTGATTCGGCCTCGGGCTCCGAGGCGGCCATGAAATATTTCATCCTCGGTTCGCTCGCGTCCGGCATCCTTCTCTACGGCATCAGCCTGATCTACGGGGCCACCGGCTCGATCCAGCTCGGCCAGATTTCGGATGCGCTCGCGGCCGGCATGTCGGACAACCTGATGCTGTCGTTCGGGCTGGCCTTCATGGTGGTTGGCATCGCCTTCAAGCTGGGCGCCGTGCCTTTCCACATGTGGCTGCCGGACGTTTACCAGGGTGCGCCCGCGGCAGTGACGCTGCTGATCTCGTCGCTGCCCAAGCTGGGTTACCTGGCGCTTGCCATCCGGCTGCTAGCCGACGGCATGGGCAACATGCACGACGACTGGCAGGCGATGCTGGCCGTGCTTGCCGCGCTGTCGCTGATCCTCGGCAACGTCGTGGCGATCGCACAGACCAACATCAAGCGGATGCTGGCGTATTCGACCATCTCGCACGTGGGCTTCGTTCTGCTCGGAATTCTCGCCGCGTCCCCGGCGGGCTACTCGGCGGCGATGTTCTACACCATCGTGTATTCGATGATGTCGGCCGGCGCGTTCGCGGTGATAATCCTCCTTTCCGGCAATGGCGTCGAGGCCGAGAACCTGGATGATTTCAAGGGACTTGCCAAGCGCAGCCCCTGGTATGCCCTGATGATGCTGATGATCATGTTCTCGCTGGCCGGAATCCCGGTATTCGTCGGATTCTTCGCCAAGTGGCAGGTCATCGCTGCTGCCATCCAGTCGGGATTCGTCGGGCTGTCGGTGCTTGCCGTGGTTACTGCGGTGATCGGTGCGTTCTACTATCTGCGCGTGGTCAAGCTGATGTACTTCGACGAGCCGGACAATGCCGCGCCGGTCACCGCCCCGATCGATTTTCGCGCGGTGCTGTCGGTAAATGGTCTTGCGATGCTGGGACTGGGCGTATTTTCGGGCGGCCTGATCGGCGTCTGTGTCCGGGCGTTTGCGTAGGAATCTAGGGAAAACCAACTCAGGATTCAGGATTCAGGATTCAGGTAGAAATCAGTTCCGATCTTTTGAACCGATTGTTGCTCATTGATTCGGCTGTGCTTTCCGCCTGAGGACTTATCTAGATCCTCACTCCTGAATCCTAGATCCTAAGACCTAACACGCGGGCTTCGTCCCGCCCGTTACCCGCTCGATGCCGGCCAGGTCGCGGCGAGATTCGATGCTTTCGTACCCGTGGTCCCGCATTAATCGGCACACCGCTGCCGCCTGATCGTAGCCGTGCTCGATCAGCAGCCAGCCGCCCGGCGCGAGTTTGTATCGCGCCTGTGCCATCAGGGTTCCGATCAACTCCAGACCGTTCGGGCCGGCGGTCAATGCAATTTCAGGTTCGAAGCGAACGTCGCCCTGTTCGAGGTGCGGATCGCCCGCGGCGACGTAGGGTGGATTGCTGACGATCAGGTCGAACCCTGTTTCGTCGAGCGGCTCCAGCAGACTGCCGTGCAGCAGCCGAACCTGCGGCAGCTGCAGGCGCTCGCGATTGATCGCGGCGACGGCCAGCGCCGCCTTGCTGATATCTGTTGCAGTACAGTGCCAGTTCGGTCGTTCCGCGGCCAGGCTCAGGATTATGCAGCCCGAGCCGGTGCCGACGTCCAGAATCCGGGCATCGTCGGGCAGCGGCAGCTCCAGGCTCCACTCCACCAGGTGTTCGGTTTCCGGCCTCGGGATGAGGACCGCCGGGCTGACCGAGAAGTCGCGACCGAAGAATTCGCATCTGCCGGCGATGTAGGCGAATGGAACGCCCTGCGCTCGCCGGTCGACCATCTCGGCGAACCGGTGGATCAGGCGCGGATCCAGCGGTTCGTCACCGTGAGCGAAGATCCAGGCCAGCGGTTGCTCCAGCGCCAGTGCCGCCAGCCGGGCGGCTTCGTTGCGGTCGCCCAGCCTGAGCGCTGCGGCCCGAACCTGCTCGTCCACGGTTGATCCGGGAGGGGCGGGGCTCACGGACTGTCGGGCCCGAGGTCTTGCAGGCTCGGGGTCATGAACGCGCGTGAGCGCTCATGCCGGCCGGCTTGCGATGGCCAAGCATTCTCTGCACGATGCGCGTCAGATCGTCTCCGACCAGGTAGAGCGTCGGGATCAGCGCCAGGGTAATGACCGTGGCGAACAGGATGCCGAACGCAAGCGACGCGGCCATGGGCACGACCAGCTGAGCCTGCAGGCTCTTCTCGAAGAACACGATGGGCGCAAGGCCGAGGAATGTCGTTGCCGACGTCAGGATGATCGGACGGAACCTCGCCTTGGCGCCCTTGAGCGCCGCGTCGATGCGCGATTCGCCTTTCTTTCGGTGGTGATTGACGAAATCGACCAGGATCAGGCTGTCGTTGACGACCACGCCTGCCAGCGCGATGATGCCGAACATGCTCAGCAGGCTGACCGGAATGCCCAGAATCCAGTGGCCGAAGACCGCGCCGATGGTGCCGAACGGTATAACCGACATGATCAGCAGCGGCTGCAGGTAGGACCTGAGCGGAATGGCGATCAGTGCGTATATCAGGAACAGCGCGAAGATGGTGCCGGCCAGCAATTCCTGCGACAGCTCCTGGTTGCTGCGCGTCTGTCCGGAAAGGCGATAGCTCACGCCCGAATGCCCGGCGAGGATTTCGGGCAGGATCTCGGTTTGCAGCTGGCGCGTGATCTCGCCCGGCTCGGCGACATCCTTGTCGATACGCGCGGTAATGCTGATCGAACGCTCGCGGTTGTAGCGTCGGATCGACGACGGGCTTGAACCCATCTCGAGTTCTGCCACCGCGTTGAACGGCACTTCCTCTCCGGAAGGCGTGCGGATGCGCATGTTCTCGAGATATCCCTGGGAGGTGCGCTGCTCGCGCGGATACCGAACCATGACGCGAACGTCGTCCTGGCCGCGCTGGATGCGCTGGACTTCCTCGCCGAAGAAGGCCTGGCGAATCTGGCGGGCGAGATCCTGCTGGTTGAGCCCGAGCACTTCGGCCTCCGGTTTGATCCGGATCTGCAGTTCGCGGATACCGCCGTCGTAGCTGTTGCGCACGTCATATGTGCCCTGGAAGTTCCTGACGGCTTCCTCGAGCTCGTCCGAGGCCGATTCGAGCTGGGCCAGGTTGCGACCCACGAGCTGGTAGGAAATGTCGGGACCGTCGCCGCCCGGGCCGCCGGCGCCGCCGATGCGGAGTCCGCGGGCGCCGGCGATCTGGCTGGCCTGTTCGCGCCAGCGCCGTTCGATTTCCTTGGTGCCCAGGCGCGGGTCATTGGTCCGATGCAGTTCGACCAGCATGCCGCCGGACGTGTCGGAGCCCGACCATGCGAACACGGTACGAATGACATCGCCGTCGAGGTCGTATTCGCGCTGCATGTTCTCGTCGACCTGGTCGAGCGACTCGCGTAGATGATCCATTGCGTTGTGCGTGACGTAGGCGGGCGTGCCTTCGTTCATCTCCAGGTCGACCCGCATGAAATCTCCGGCGACATCGGGGAACAGCACCACGCGCAGGAACGGACCGAATATGAAACCGATCGACAGCACCAGCACGCCAATGAAGCTGGCCAGCGTGATGTAGCGGTTGCGCAGCAATACGCCCAGCGACGGGAGGTAGAAACGGTCGACGAACTTGTGGATGCCTTCCGAAAAGCGGCGTTGAAAGCGCACCAGCCCGTTGCTGGTTTCCGACTCGTAAGTCTTGATCCGCATGTGAGCAAGGTGAGCGGGGAGAATCAGCTTCGACTCGACCAGCGACATCGCCAGCGCGATCACGACCACCCAGCCGATAGCGGCGAAGAACTGGCCCGAAATGCCCGAGACGAGCAGGATGGGCACGAATGCGGCAATGGTCGTCAGTACGCCGAACGTGGCCGGAATGGCGACCTTCATGGTGCCGTTGACCACGTTTTCGACCGAGTGGCCGTGCGCCCTGATCTCGGTATAGGCCGATTCCCCGATGACGATGGCGTCGTCGACCACGATGCCGAGCACCACCAGGAACCCGAACAGGCTGATCATGTTGATGGTCACGCCGACCAGCGGCAGCATGAACACGGTGCCGGCGAAGGCCACCAGCAGTCCCACCATGACCCAGAAGGCCAGCTTCAGGCGCAGGAACAGGGTCAGGATCAGGAACACCAGCAGCGCGCCCATCGCCAGGTTCTTGGTCATCATTTCCAGCCGGTCCTTCAGGTAGAAGGCAATGTCGGCCCACCAGGCGATGCTGATGCCCTCGGGCAGGACTTTCTGCCGCTGTTCGACGAACTGGCGGACCGCCTCGGATGCGGCAAGCGCATCCTGTTCGCCGACGCTCAGAACCCGGATCGCAACGGCCGGCTTGCCGTTGTGCTGGGCGTAGCGTTCGCGCTCGACGAAGGCGTCCTGGATGTCGGCGATGTCCTTGAGCAGGATGCGCGAGCCGTCCGGGTTGGTGCGAATCACGATATCGGCAAAATCACGGCCGATGTAGGCCTGGCCCATCGTTCGCAGCAGGATGTCGCCGCCGGCCGCCTCGATCCGGCCGCCCGGGAGGTCCATGGACGAGCGTCGAACCGCCTGGGCGACTTCTCCCAGCGTCAGGTTGTACTCCCGGAGCGTTTCCTCGCGCACCTCCAGGGCGATCTCGTAGGGTCGGTCGCCGACCAGTTCGGCGCGGGTCACGGACGGCAGCTGGGTGATCTCGTCGCGCATCTGGCGCGCCACTTCCTTGAGCGTGCGCTCCGGCACGTCGCCGAACACGCTGACCCAGATCACTTCCTGCGTGAACGTGCTCCGATTGTAGGTCGGTCGCTCGGTTTCGGCCGGGAAGGTGGGGATGGAGTCCACCCGGATCTTGACGTTGTCGAGTACCTCGACCACGTCATATTCGGGCTCGACTTCCACCGTGACCGTGCCGGACCCCTCGCGCGCCGTGGCGATGATCTCGCGTATGCCCTCGAGGTCCTGGATCGCCTCCTCGATCTTGATCAGCACGCCTTCCTCGACGTCCTTGGGGGTCGCGCCCCGGTACGGCACGTTGACGTTGATGTAGTTGGTCTCGATGCGCGGCTGGACTTCCTTGGTGATCGTGATGGCGGTGTAGACGCCGCCCACGATCAGCGCAAGCATCAGCAGGTTGGCCGCGACCGAGTTGTGCGCGAACCAGGCAATGATGTTGCCGTACCAGCCGCGGTTGCTCATGGCGCGTCCCGGTTGTCGTCAGCCGACGAGGCGCCTGCGGCGGCCAATTCTCCCGACGGCAGAATCCGGAGCCGAGGCTCCTCGGCGGCGGCCTCGCGCACGTTGAGCTTAAGCCCGGGCACCGGCGCCGGGATCGCGGTGATGATGACCCTGTCGTCGGCGCCGACCGGACCGCTGACGTAGACCTCGCGGGGCGTGGCGCGTACGATCTCGACTTCCCGGATTTCCAGCTTGTCGTCGTCGGCGGCCAGGTAGACCTGGTTGCCGTCGTGCAGCGCCTCGGCCGGCAACAGGACCAGGCCGCTGGCGTCACGGCCCGGAATCTGGGCCTCGACGAAGGTGCCCATCGGCAGCGCGGGCTTGTCGGCGTCCGGCTGCAGGCCGTAGGGGTCGGGGATCTCGACGACCAGGTAGGTCAAGCGGGTATTGCTGTCGACCACGCCTTCGGTTCTCACCAGGCGGGCATCCCAGCGCGCCGGCTGCCCGGCCACCGAACCGACCAGCGTGACCGGACGATCGATGTCGCTGCCGGATTCGGTCAGCGGCAGGTCGAGAAAGGCGAGGTCGTTTTCGGACACCGGCAGCCGGATTTCGGCCCGATCCGTTGCAAATGCGGTGCCCAGGGCGGTGCCGGTGGTGACGTACTGCCCCAGGTTGGCGCTGCGGCTGCGCACCATTCCGTCGAAAGGCAGCGTGATGCGGGTTCGTTCCAGGTTGCGGCGGGCGCGCTCGACCGCAGCCTCCTGGGCCTGGACCGCGGCCTTTGCCCGCGCGACCTGCGGTAGCCGCAGCAGCAGATCGGTGGGCTC
>MDTG01152157.1_pt1 | contig 21852 bp, 16 predicted proteins | sample 811421 | NCBI WGS metagenome assembly MDTG01 (sample SAMN05326645, study PRJNA326480) | marine metagenome | isolation source: seawater | place: Pacific Ocean: South East | collected 2011 | reverse complement strand
TCTACAAGATGAGTTATTAGAAAAACAAAAAAAGTTGGAAGATATTATGAAGGATGTGTTAGATGAGGAGACACAAAAACTAATGGATCAAATTGAAGAATTACTTCAGAAAAATAAAAAAGATGAACTTCAAAATGCCCTAAAAGAATTAAAATTCGATGAAAAACAGTTGAATAAAGAAATGGATCGTCTTTTAGAATTATTCAAAGAACTCGAACTTGAAAAAAAATTATTAGATACGATAAATAAACTCAACAAATTAGCAAAACAAGAGAAAAAACTTTCTACTAAAACAGACAATAAAAAACAAAATAAAGCTGAGGAACAAGAAAAATTGAATAAAAAATTTGATGAGATCAAGAAAGATTTAAAAGACATTGACCAAAAAAATAAGAACTTAGAAGAGCCCCTCAATTTAAATAAACGTGAGGCTGAACAAGATAATATCAGCCAAAAAATGAATGAGGCATTGTCAAAAGAACAACTGGGCAAATCTAATAATGCGTCTGAAAAAATGAATGAAGCTGCAGATGATATAAATCAACTGGCTCAAGATATGCAGCAAGAAATGGAAAAGGCCTACGAAGAACAACAAGCAGAGGATTACAATAATCTTCGACAAATTTTAGAAAATTTAATTCAACTTTCGTTTGATCAAGAAAAACTTAGTGGTGAATTTAAGAAGAATAAAAAATACAGTCCAAAATATGTTGAATTACGACAGGATCAACAACGAATAAAAGATGAGACAAGAATGGTTGAAGATTCTTTACTGGCAATGAGTAAACGAAATGAACAAATTCAATCTTATGTAAATGAGGAAATATCAAGGGTGAACGAAAACCTAAAAGAAACAATCAAATACCTTGGTGAACGACTAACCAATAATGCACTTGTAACTCAGCAGTATGCTATGACTGGATATAATAATTTAGCTCTAATGCTAAGTGCATCTCTAAAACAAATGCAGCAGCAAATGAAAAGTCAGAAACAAAATAAGGGTAAGCCTAAAGGAGAATGTAAAAAGCCTGGTGGAGGAAAAAAAGGGAACAAACCACAAAAACCCAATGCGAGTGCAATCAAAAAAATGCAAGACGAACTTGCCAAACAGATAAAACAATTAGAAAAGGGACAAAAACAAGCCAAAGTAAATCCGTCAAGTAAAGAATTTGCTAAGATGGCAGCTAAACAAGCAGCTATTCGAAAAAAGATTCAAGATTTAAGTAGTAAACTCCAAAAAGAAGGAAAGGGAGGCTCTTTGGGAGATCTTAAAAAAACCCAAGATTTGATGGATAAGGTTGAAGAAGATTTTTATAACAAAAGGTTAAACAATCAAACTTTCCAAAAACTAAATCAGATTGAGTTTCAATTGAGTGAGCACGAAAAAGCTCAAAAAGAACAAGAACAAGATCAAACTCGGTCATCTAAAGAGGCTAAACAAATTGAACGTCCATTACCAAAAAATATTGAAAAATACCTGAAAGAAAAGGAGAAGGAAATTGAAATGATTCAACGAATTTCTCCTGAATTACAACCTTATTACAAAAAGAAAGTCGAACGTTATTTTGAAAATTAGAAGACTTATGACCTTAACTCAAAGTTCTTTCCTAAATACACATTCCTTACCATTTCGTCAGCAGCAAGCTCTTCTGCAGTTCCCTTTTTAAGAAGCCTTCCTTCAAAAAGTAAATAAGCACGGTCTACTATACTTAACGTTTCATGCACATTATGATCTGTAATAAGTACGCCTATATTTCGATCAACCAACTTTTGAACAATCTGTTGAATATCCTCTACTGCTATTGGATCAACCCCTGCGAAGGGTTCATCCAAAAGAATAAACTTTGGATTAACAGCAAGTGCTCTGGCAATCTCACACCTTCTACGTTCGCCCCCACTTAATACCTTACCTAAGTTTTTTCGAACTTTTTCAAGCCCAAACTCTGAGATTAGAGATTCGGTTTTTTCAATTTGCTCTTCCTTTGATTTATTAGTCAGTTCCAAAACGGCCAAGATATTATCTTCTACCGATAAATCTCTGAATACTGACGCTTCTTGTGGAAGATAACCCACTCCTAGTTGGGCTCGTTGATACATAGCTAAACTTGTAATTTTTTCATCGTCCAAATAAACCTCTCCTTCATCAGGCTTAACAAGACCAACTGTCATGTAGAACGTTGTTGTTTTACCTGCCCCATTAGGACCCAATAATCCTACAATTTCACCCTGTTGAACTTCAAGAGACATATCATTTACGACTCGTCTCTTTTTGTATTGTTTTACTAAATTTTCTGCTCGAAGACGCATAACTATTTCAAAAGTAGCTCACTAATTTATAACAAATATTGGTTTTGAAGTATATTTGTCAGACATAATTAAATTACCGATGAAAAAAATTATTTTATCCATAGTCGTTATTCTATCTTTTTCAATGAATTCTAATGCTCAAATGTGGCTCACCTACAAAGCTGGAGGTGGATTAGCTACTGTGAGCGGAAGCGATGGTGTTCAAGCAGGGTTAGCTGTATTTTCTGGACTTGGCTATAAACACCAAATTTACAAACGACTAATTGTTGAAGGAGATGTTCTTTTCGATATAAGAGCATTAGACTACTACACAGGCTATTTAGATTCTGAGAATAAGAAAATATATAATGCAGGAGGTGGAACTTATATCCAGGTACCCCTAACTATTCAATATATGATTCCTTTCAAGGGAAAAGAGTTAGTTCCATACCGCATCGGACAACCATCGAGTTATTGGTTCATTGAAGGAGGACCAAATTTTTCATATGGTACAGCTGTTGATATTTACGTAGATCAAACAATTGTAGATAACTGGATTGCTCAAGATAATCCAATCTCTGATTCAAACCTAAAGGCTAACAAAATTGATGTTGGGATAACTACTGGCGTTGGAGTAAATTTCAGTATTCGTGAAGGAAAAAGCAGACTCATTCTTGGCACCAGAGCTAACTATGGTCTTATAGATGTATACAAAGATTCACGATTAGGCACAGCTACCAATCTATCGATAGTTGGATATCTTGCATTAGATTTTAGCCTTACCAAAAGAAAACATATCAGACATCGTTGGTAATTCGAATATCCTTCAACATGAGTTGAAGCGTTCGATTACCACGAAAAATATTTTCATTAATTTGAAAGCAGGCTTCAAAAGAGTCTGCTTTTTTTATGGCTAAAAATTGATCTGCCATCCCAAAAGCCAATGCAGGGATGGGACCTGAGGGTCGTTTTAGATTTAGTTTTAAATGCTCAGCAGTCTTTCCGATTATCTTTCCTGTGTCATCGTCTTTTAACCCCTTAGCGTAAAAAACAGGTGTCATATTTGCAGGACCAAAAGGAGCCATCTTATTAATAATAGAATAAAAACGATAATTGATATCATTGATATCTAACTCTGCATCGTAATACACTTTTGGTGTAAGCAACTCTTCGGTTAATAAATCTGCTCCAGCTGCTTCAAAAGCTTCTCTGAAATCATTTAATTTTTCTGATTTCAATGTCATGCCAGCAGCATACATATGTCCTCCAAATTGGATTAGGTGTTCACTACACTTTTCTAAAGCAGCATGAACATCAAAACCTCGAACACTTCGGGCACTTCCAACAAGAGTATTATCTGAACCTTTGGTTAGTATTATCGTTGGTCTATAATACAATTCAATTGCCCTACTTGCAGTAATTCCAACAACTCCTTTGTGCCAATCCTCTTGATAAAAAACAAGAGTTTTACGATTCAAAAGAATAGGATTTTTCTCAACTATTTCCTTTATATCTTTTGTGATTTGTTGATCGACTAACCTGCGTTCTTCATTTTTAGTTTGGAGTTCAGAAACAAAACTGTTAGCACTAGCTTCATCTTCTGCAATAAGCATTTTTACTGCAGTTTTTGCATCCTTCATTCGCCCTGCAGCATTTATTCTAGGTCCTATATAAAACACTAAATCACCAATTGATAAATGCTTTTTATTCACTGCAATTTTTATAAGTTGTTTCAGACCTATTCTTGGTTGTTGATTAATAATCTTTAAACCATAATAAGCAATCACACGGTTTTCATCTTCAATCGGAACAATATCACTTGCAATACTTAAAGTTGCGTAATCTAAATACTGCAAATACGATCGTTCATCTAATTCATATACTTGTGAATATGCTTGAGCTAATTTCAAGCCAATACCACAACCAGAAAGTTCTTTAAAAGGATAATCACAATCATTTCGTTTTGGGTCTAAAACAGCTACTGCATTGGGTATAGAATCTCCAGGTAAATGATGATCACATATTATAAAATCGATTCCTAAAGAATTTGCATATTCTATCTTATCAATCGAACGAATCCCACAGTCTAAAGCAATAATAAGGGATATCCCCGCACTTTTTGCGTAATCTATCCCTTGGTTACTTATTCCATAACCTTCATCATAGCGATCAGGAATATAAAAGTCAATTTTAGTGAATTTATCTTTGAAAAAGGAATAGACCAAAGCTACAGACGTAGTTCCATCAACATCATAATCTCCAAAAATGAGTACGCCTTCTTTTTTATCCTGAGCAAGTTGAATACGTTCTATAGCCTTATCCATATCCTTCATCAAGAAAGGATCATGTAAATCCTCTACTCTAGGATTGAAAAATGAATTGACTTTTTCAACTGAATCAATACCTCTTTGCACGAGCATTCTCGCGATTATATTTGGTGCGTTTAATTTAGTTTTTAAATTTTCGACAAGCGAAATATCTGGTTCATTTTTAGATTTCCAAATGGCCTTTGACATATTTGACTAAATCGAAATCTGAACTTGACTTAAATCGATAAACTGCTGGACACGAGAATTAATTTCAGATTTACTTAAATTCACTAACCGTTCTGTTCCAAATTTTTCGACACAAAAACTTGCCATTGCACTCCCATAAATGACTGCTCTCTTCATATTACCAAAAGATATATCATCGGTAGAGGCCAGGTAACCAATAAAACCACCTGCAAAAGTATCTCCCGCTCCTGTTGGATCAAATACCTCTTCTAATGGTAAAGCTGGGCAGAAATAAATTGACTCAGAATCGAACAATAAAGCTCCATGCTCTCCTTTTTTAATGATTAAAAAACGTGGACCCATTTCCATAATCTTTTTTGCCGCTTTAACTAGAGCATACTCACCACTAAGTTGTCTTGCCTCTTCATCATTAATTATTAAAACATCAACCATTTCAATGGTTTTAACTAATGATTCTCTGGCTATATCCATCCAAAAGTTCATTGTGTCCATTGCAATTAATTTCGGTTTATTCTCCATTCTCTCAATAACCTTACGTTGAACATCAGGCGATAAATTACCTAACATTAAATAATCTGAATTTTGATAAAAACTTGGAATTATTGGATCAAAATGTTCAAGGACATTGAGTTCTGTAATGAGTGTTTCACGGCTATTCATATCGTTGTGATACTTCCCACTCCAAAAAAATGATTTTTCTTCTTCCTTTATTTGAAGTCCTTCAGTATCAATACCATGAGATTCCAATAATTGAATATCTTCTTTTAGAAAATCTCCTCCAACAACCGCAACTAGATTAATAGTATCTTCAAGATAACTACTACTCAATGTAATGTATGTAGCAGCACCTCCAATTATCTTATCCGTCTTGCCAAATGGTGTCTCAATTGCATCAAATGCAACACTTCCGATTACAAGTAAACTCATAATGCAAATTTAGCGCTAATATTATCATAATACGATTACTAAATATCTATTTATAGTCTAGAACTAACAATAAGATTAATTCATATTAAGGCAATGATTATTTTTGTAGCACATGAATAAATCAAAAATTGCAAAATCGCTTGATCATGCAGCGTTTAATGCTAAAGCTATTGACCAAATCAGTAATCAATTTGATTTTACGGAAGATGAGGCATACGAAATTCAGAAACTAACGATCGAAGAAAGACTAGCTCGAGGCGAAAAATTCGTTGGTTTAAAATTAGGTTTCACATCTTATGCAAAAATGGAGCAAATGGGAGTTCATGACATGATATGGGGTCGACTCACTGATTCCATGTGGCTTAAAAATGGGGAAACACTTTTTTTGAATCAATTTATACATCCCAGAGCCGAGCCAGAAATTGCTTTTTTACTTAAAAAAGATTTGAATCATGAAATTTCGCTTGAAGAAATCCCTGAATATATCTCAGCATGTGCCCCAGCAATTGAAATTATCGATTCTCGCTTTGCAAATTTCAAATTTTCATTAGAGGACGTTATTGCAGATAATTGCTCATCTTCAAGCTTCGTAATTGGAGCATGGCAACCTCTTCCTAAATTGTTAACCAATCGAACAGTAGCTTTATTATTTGATAAAGAAATTAAAGAAGAAGACTCCAGTAATGCTATTTTAAATAATCCTCTGTTATCGATTTGTAATGCCTCCCGTTTGGCAGAAAAGTATAATCAACCTTTTTTGGCTGGTAACATTCTTTTAGCTGGTGCGGCTACATCAGCGGTATTTATTGAGTCAGGTAAAAAAATTACTGCTAAAGTAAATGGTATTGGAAGTTGCTCAATTCATGCAAAATAATTTTCATAAATTATTTTTCGTTTCGAGTAAAAATCTATTTTTGCACACGCTTTGATAAAATAAAGCTTATTGCCTTCATAGCTCAGCTGGTTAGAGCGGTTGACTGTTAATCAATAGGTCCCTGGTTCGAGTCCAGGTGAGGGCGCAATAAGGCTCACATTTGTGAGCCTTATTTATTATTCTGGGGCTTAACTACATAACTTTGCTTATCCTCAATTAAAATATTTCCTTTGTAAACTCGTTCAAACACCACATGCAATCTTTGCTTAAATATTCGCTTTTTATTTTTGGAATATATGCAACAATCTCCTCCTGCAAAAAAGACGAATTAAATACCAATACAAATAGTCAGATTACAATTAACAGGGACACACTATGGTTTGATACTGTTTTCACCAAAGTAAATTCAAATGTCCCAAAATCTGTTAATAAGCAAATACTTGTTCACAACCCGTATGACCAAAGCATTAAAACTTCAATTCGATTAGGTGGTGGGAGTAATTCTCATTTTAGACTAAATGTAGACGGTGAAGCCGGGATTTCATTTTCAGATATTGAGCTATACCCTAATGACAGCATCTTCCTTTTTGTAGAAGTTAATCCTGATCCAAATAATAATAGTCCAGACTTTAATCCATTAATCATCCGTGATTCTATTCTATTTAATACAAACGGTAATGAATCTAAAACAATGCTAATTGGTTGGGGACAGGACGCTCATTATATTTTTAGAGATAGTATTGAAAGAGATACCACCTGGTCAAATAATAAGCTCCCAATTGTCGTTTATGGATATTGTTATATAAAGCCTGGCGTTAATCTAACCATAGAGGAAGGAATGAATATCCATTTCGCACCCAGAAGTTGGCTATTTGTAGAGGGTAAAATAAATATCAAGGGTAAAGTAGATAATCCAGTGATAATGCAAGGAGATCGTTTACAGCCATCATGGGAAGAAGAAAGTGGACAGTGGGGTGGAATTTGGATAAGTCACCCTAGCTATGATAATACGATTGAACACGCTCTAATTAAAAACGGTACAGTAGGAGTATACTGTGATTCTTTACCTGGTGTTGAGAGTGAAAGAAATGTAACCATAAACAAAACTATGATTAGAAACATGAGTTTTGACGGTATTAGCGGGAAAGGAAGTACAATTCACATTCAAAATAGTATAAGTATAAACTGCGGAAGATTCACATTTTTGGCTGCCAACGGAGGGAACTACACTCTATTACATAATACATTTTATACTGGTCGAAGAGACTTCTCAAGATTGGAACCAACATTTGCCTATTTGAATAGAAGAAGAAATGAATTTGGTTCAATTTTAGAGACTTACGACATTCAATTTTATTTTGTAAATAACATTATTGATGGTGTTTTGTCAGATACTGAAATTGGTGAAGATATTGACTATTCTAGAGTAATAATGCCATCTATTGTAGATTACAATTTGATTAAAACTAATAAAGCAATCTACGCTGGAAGTGGTTCTAGCAATATTATTAACGCATCCGCTAAATTTAAAGATCCCAATAATTTTAATTTTGATTTGGACACGCTTTCTGCAGCCAAAAATATGGCGTTTCCTTTAAATCCCTCTGTAGATGAAGATTTTTTAAATAGAGTTAGAATAGGAACTGCAGATTTAGGTGCCTATGAGAGTCAGTTCTAGCCAAACCCTGAAACGTTAAACAGGTTATCAATAAAACTTTCCCAAGTATACTTATTTCGTTCTGATTTTATGTTTTCTGAAAATTCAGAATTTCTATTATTCTCATAAAAATCAAAAATACAATCCGATATCTCCTTTTTGTCTTGGGAAGTTACATAACCCACTTTTTGATGAGGGACAAGCTCGGATAGTCCACCAACATCCGTAACAAGCATGGGTCTATTATAAAAGTATGCGATTTGAGTTACCCCACTTTGTGTTGCTGTTTTGTAAGTTTGAGCTACAATGTCTGCAGCACTAAAATAAAGACTAACCTCAGAATCTTCTATGTAATGATTTGCTAAAATGACGTAATCTTTTAGACCAAGATCATCAATTATTTTTAAATAGATTTGAGGAGTATCATAATATTCTCCAGCAATAACCAATTTCAAATTTTTATCTCTGAGTCTATGGTCAGAAAAAGCTTCCAGTAGTGTATCTAATCCCTTATATTTACGAATAAAACCGAAAAACAAAACATAATTAGTTTTTGTATCTAATCCTAACTTTTCTTTGGCCTTAACTTTATCTATTTGCTTCCCAAAATTTTCATACATGGGGTGCGGATTAAAAATGGTAGGTATAGATATGTTAAATAACTTAAGATCGTTGAGAACAGACTTGCTCATGGTCAAAAAAGCATCGCACGATTTTAGAAAATAAGCAGTAAGTATACGATCGCCAAATCTTTTTTCGTGTGGGACAATATTATCTGTAATAGCAACTATCTTAGAATGTTTATTCCTTCTTATAATTCTTGCAAGGGTTCCTAAAGACGGTCCCATGAATGGCATCCAAAATCTAAAAATCACTAAGTCAGGTTGTTCATTTTTTATCTTTCTTCCAAGAAGAATCCAATTCAGTGGATTTATCGAATTCAAACTTACCTCTATATTTAAATTTTCTGGCGGTAAAGCATTGGATATCTGAGATTTACCTGGAAATAAAAATTTGGGGTATTGAAGACTAAAGGTGACTATTTTTACTTGATGACCCTGCTTTTGTAGTTTTGAAGCAAGTAGTTCATTAAAAGATGATAACCCACCCCTTAACGGATAAGCTGGACCAATTATGGTGATTTGCTTACTCAAAACCTGATCGTTCTGATATTTCGTAGTTATTACGATTGGGTGCATTTCTGCTCAACATTTCTGCTAAAAATCCACCCATAAATAGTTGAGTTCCAACTATGAGCATAACTAAAGATATGTAGAATAATGGGTTATCTGTGACCAATGATTTACGTAATCCAGAGTTTATAGCAACTAGCTTATCGATAAGCACATATGCAGTAAGAAAAAAGCCAACTAAAAAGGCAAAAGCACCCCAAAGACCAAAAAAATGCATTGGTCTTTTTCCAAACTTTGATACGAACATAATACTCAATAAATCTAAAGGTCCTCGAATGAACCTACTTAGTCCAAACTTTGTTTCACCATATTTTCTAGACTGATGGATTACTACTTTTTCACCTATGCGTGTGTATCCTGCTCGATGCGCCATTACAGGGATATAACGATGCATTTCCCCGTATACCTCTATACTTTTAACAACTTCATTTCTGTATGCTTTCAAGCCACAATTAAAATCGTGGAGATAAATTCCACTCATTTTACGAGTAGCCCAATTATAAAGTTTTGTTGGTATTGTTTTGGTAATTGGATCAAATCTCTTTTTTTTCCAACCACTAATAAGATCATAGTTTTCATCCCAAAGCATAGCATGCATAACAGGTAGTTCGTCTGGACTGTCTTGAAGATCTGAATCCATTGTAAAAACGCTATCTCCTTGAGCAAGATCAAATCCCTCATTCAATGCAGCAGATTTTCCATAATTTCTTCTAAATTTTAGTCCTTTTACCTCTGGATGACTGGACTTTAAATTTTGTATAATACTCCAAGATTCGTCCGTTGAACCGTCATCGATAAAGATTATCTCGTAAGATAACTTTTCTGCATCTAAGACACGCTTTATCCAAGCATGTAGTTCTGGTAAAGAGTCTGCTTCGTTTAGTAAAGGTATGACTATTGATATATTCAAACTATATAAGTTCTTCTTCAGTCTTTTTATCTTTTTGAACAGCTCCAATTATTAATGCAATTATCAAATACCAAACTAATCCTTTACCCGTATTAATAATTGCTCCCATAATACCTTTTGGTTGATTTGCATATGCCTCATTTGCTTTTGCTATTGATTCATCAATATCTTCTTGTGATAAACCTGAATCTGATAAAAAAGTCTGTGTTGAATTCATGGATTCCTCAAATAAAGACCGTTCCCAAGAAGGATCTATAAATGTAATTAAAATGATATTAAACACTAAGACAATTAATGCTGAAACAATACCTGTAAAAAAAGCTGCATTAAATGCATTACCAAATGTATAAGGTATGAAATTAGCTTTAGTATTTCTTGCTCCTAAAATCATAAATACAATTGGTAGAGCCAGTAAATTCACAACAAGCATAGTTAACATCCCAGATGGTTTACCATAGAACACAGGATCAAAAGCGTAGGTTCCAAGAAAAACTATGATTGAGATAACTCCCATTCTAATACCTTGGTCGATTGCTGGTTTATACAAATTTGTCATAATAATTATTAATACAATTTTACACAGTTATTGCTAAATACTCCTACAACTTTCCCTTTTTGTTCTTTTTCCCACTCATGCGTATTTGTGGATTTAGAAGTATTATTTGATTGGTTGAGTTGCCAAATTTTATTTGAATCAAAAATGGTTAAATTCGCTTCTAAACCTTCTTCAACTGTATCTAATGACTGATTTAAAACTGAACTAGGTCTTTCTGTAAGACAAGATATGAATATGTCAATCGGTATGTCCTCGGATAAATATTTAGTGTACCAGCTAAATACAAATTGTTGACATAAAACACCTGCTTCAGCATAATCAAATTCAACCGCTTTAGACTCTATATTTTGAGGACTGTGATTACTAGATATTGCATCAATTGTTCCATCAATAATTCCTTGAACCAATGCTATTCTATCAGATTCTGAACGAAGTGGTGGGTATACTTTAAAGTTTTCATCAAACTCCAGTAATTCTTCATCAGTAAAACATAAGTTTAAGATGGATACGTCACAAGTTACTTGCTGTCCAGAATCTTTAGCCTGTCGGATAATTTCGACAGATTCTGCAGTAGAAATACAACTAAAATGAATTTTAGCATTACAATATTTTGCAACTTCAACCTGTTCATTCAAACTAATATACTCAGAAATTGAAGGCGACATTTTTAACCCAGTATTAACCATCACACTACTCTCATGCACTACTCCTCCATGTTCCAGTGATTTATCTGAAGGGTGAGATATTATAGTTCCATTGAAAGGTTTAGTGTATAGCAGTGCTTTCTTTAGTAGTCCGTTAGAAACTTCCTCGTCACCATTTGTAAATGCAATAGCACCAGACTTATGCATATCAAACATCTCAGCAAGATTATTTTTACTTGAGGGGTCCTCAATAACACCGGTAGGCATTATGTTTACTAGATGATTTTTGGATGAGTTAATTAAATAGGAAATAGAAGATTTATCTGAAATACTTGGTTTGGTATTTGGAAGTGTTAATATGGAGGTAAATCCTCCAAAGGCAGCTGTATCGAGAAGATTATTGATTGTATCTTTATGCTCATATCCAGGGTCTGTTAACCCAGCCCTCATATCTATCCAACCAGAACTTACATGTAAATTTTCTCCTTTGATCTCAGTTGCATCACTTTCCACTATCTTTTTGGCTATTTTTTTTATTATACCCTTCTCGATTAGAATATCAACTTTTGAATTATGTAGTGAGTTTTCTTTTTGAATGAGGGTTGCTTGACTTATAATGTAAGGCATGGACACTTTATGCTATGATTTAAAAAATCTTAACAAAAGTATCTCTATCAATAGAAATATCAAACATAGTAAAATAAAGACTTTCCACAACTGACTTCCATTTTGTATGTCTCTTGTAGATTTTAAAACAGATGCCAGACTATTTTCATTCATTGTAAACTGTGCGTTTAAAAAAATATTTTCTAAACTTTCATCATCAAGGTAGTTTTGATGAGACTCCTTTCTTGAATAATTCAACGCTAATTTTGCTGTTGCTATACTTTCGGAATTGAGGACAGAATAAATCCCCGATTCAGATAACTCATCGTTCAACCAAATCCTACTTCCAGAGCTGTGTTTATAAGACTCTGTAACAATGTCCAAATCTCCTTTTTTCAAAATAATTATTCCCGAAATATCAGGTAAATATATTGGGTTTAATGAATTAACCTCTGATGCAATTGTTTGTATATTTCTCCCGCTAAAAGCTATCTTTAATTGTGTGATAACAAATAACTCACTTGCAACATAATTGAGGTTTGAATCAAAGGGCACAGTAAATTGAAATATAGACCCAGAACCAATATCAGTCTTAGATAAAATTTCACTACCATCTTTTAAGTACAATACTTTATCCGATTTTGGGCCAGAATTTAAGCTGTAACAAGATTGGATTTTAGGCAAAAATAGATTTGAAGGTATTCTTTTATAAGCTCCCTTGTAAAAAGATCCTTGAATACTTGAAGGAGATATACTGATTTGTTTATTAACTAATGATTGATAGTTGGCAACTTCTAACTCATTGAAAAAAGGAGTAAGCATACTCTTTTTTTCATTTGGGATAACTGACAATATTCCACCATTAAAAACAAATTTTTTCAGTTGATTAGACAATCCAGAACTGATTTTAGGTAATTGATTTAGAATGATGTAATCAAATGAACTTAAACTTGAATAATCCAATTCCTCCTCAGTAGAATGTGTAAAATCAAATATTGAATCTTTACTAAATATCTTTAAAAATTCAACTGAATGCATTCCTAATTCAAGGACCTTAATTGATGGATTAATTAATACTGAGAAATAATACGTATTGTCAAAAATAATTGGTATATCTGTAACACTCAATTCACCACCAATCCAGCCAGATTCTTTATTAATAAAACTCATTGGGATATCCCTGTAAGATTCAGCTAGTATATTGATACTTTTTACTAAACGTTGGGAGCCATCTATTCGAAGTGACAACTTAGACGATACAGCATTATTTTGCCCATAATTACGAATTCGAGCCATTATTTCGATGGGTTCTTGCGACTGAATAGTTGGCTTTACCAACCAAACCGAATCAATGACTAAGTTATTCTCTAAATTTGGAAATTCTGGACATGCATAAATGTGATAAGTACTATCCAAATTTAAATCATAAGTGCTTTCATGTTTCTGAAAATCACTAATAAGGAAAGAAAAGTTCTGACCATATGAATCAGATTTGTACTTTGATTGTATCATTTTTAATGATCCAAAAAGGTCGTTGGGTTTTTGATGGATATCCAATTCATCAATGAACCTTAATGCATTTACAGTAGAATAAATTTTATTACTAGAAGAGCCCAAACTGTTATCAATAATCTGAATTTCAGCATTTTTTGGTAGATTTTTTATAATTTGACGGGCCTTATTCTTTGCATTCTCAAACAATTGACCATTCTCCCCTTCGGCGAGCATGCTTTGAGAGTTATCAATGTAAATACTAACTAATTTTCGACTAAATACATTACTCTTAATCGGGAAATAAGGCAACGTAAAAGCCAATATTAATGATGATAATGCTATCAATCTTGAAAATAGGATTAGCCATTTTTTTAATTGTTTATTTTTTCGACTTTGAGTCTCAATTTCTTTTAACATACTTACGTTGCTAAAAAAAACTTTTTTATATCGCCTTAAATTAAAAAGGTGAATAATTAAAGGGATTGCTAAAAGCAATAAAGCCCATAAAAATTGAGGAAATAAAAATTTCATTTAACCTATGCGAATTTAGCAACCCTATTGAACAATTTCAGCACAAAAATGTATTGATTCAAAATTACCTAATATTCATCTACTCATTACCCACATTGATATTGTATGTTTGTAATGCAAATTTGAAACTTTCTATAATTATAGTTAATTACAATGTAAAGCACTTTCTCGAACAGTGTTTGAAATCTGTTTATCAAGCAATTCAAAATATTGAATCAGAAGTATTCGTGGTAGATAATAATTCCATTGATGGTTCTCAAAACATGGTTAGTTCATCGTTTCCTGATGTAAAGCTGATTTGCAACACTATTAATACAGGTTTTAGTTCTGCAAATAATCAAGCTATAAAACAATCCAAAGGAGAATACATCTTATTACTTAACCCCGACACGATTGTGCCCGAAAATTGTTTTCATCCTCTACTTGAATTTGCTGACCAAACTCCATATTTAGGTGGATGCGGAATACCAATGTATGATGGACAAGGTAATTACCTCCCCGAAAGTAAACGAGGCTTACCTACTCCTGAAGTTGCTTTTTATAAGATGATTGGATTGAATAAACTTTTTCCAAAATCCAAAAAATTTGGGAAATATCATCTTGGCTATTTAAATCCTAATCAAAATCACGAAGTGGATGTGTTGGCTGGTGCTTTTATGCTAATCCGAAAAAAAGTTCTTGACCAAATTGGTTTACTCGATGAAACATTCTTCATGTACGGTGAAGACATTGATTTAAGCTATCGTATTACTAAAGCTGGCTGGAAAAACTATTACTTTTCTGCCTCAAAAATTATCCACTATAAAGGTGAGAGCACAAAGAAACTTAGCACTAACTATGTAAAAGTATTCTATAAAGCTATGGTGATTTTTGCTGAAAAACACTATGCAGACGGTAATCAAAAATTATTTAAACTATTCATCAATATGGCCATTTATGGGCGTGCGAGCATTAGTTTAATTAGCACTTTTGTTCAACGATTTTGGCTAGCCACAGTTGAATCAATACTTATATTTTTTAGCTTATTTTTACTTAAAGAATATTGGGAAGAACATATCAAAGGAATCACATCTTACCCTGAAGAAATGCTCACAATTCACCTTCCCTACTACACTTTAGTATGGATTTTAACCATTGCTTTTAATGGATCCTATCAAGCTCCATTTAACTTTAGTAAATTAGCTCGGAGTACTCTAATTGGCACTCTAGTTATTCTAATGATATACGGCCTTCTCCCCAACCACTTACATTTTAGTCGAGGAATTATTTTGTTTGGGGCACTTGTTGTTTCTGCTGTTTTATTATCTTGGAGAACACTATATCACCTACTAAAATACAAAACACTTGACTTCTCACAAAAATCAAACATTAAAAGTGTACTCATTGGAAGTGAGAAGAAATGGATCGAATTATCTAAGATTCTTAGCAGCTTTCAAAAGGATTACCAGCAGGTTGGGTTTATTTCAGATAAAAAAAGCGAATCATCTCACTGGTTAGGAACCAAAAACCAACTGAAAGAAATCATCCATATTTATGGGATTAATGAATTAATTTTCAGCAACGAGACCGTGAGTACAAAATACACCATTCAAATCATGAATGAATTAGGCCCCAGTATAAGTTACTATACGATACCATCTGCAAGTAATTTTGTAATAGGGAGTCAATCAAAAAACTCCAATGGATTATATTTTGGTCAACAAATTGAATTAAACTTGACTAAAAGTGAATATCGATCTCAAAAACGATTTTTTGATATTTTGACATCGCTTATGTTAATTATCACTTTCCCGCTAATGATTTTATTTGAGAATACTCGGGAAAAAATGGCTCATTCCTTAGAAGTTTTATCCGGTAAAAAAACTTGGGTGGGATATTCAGCCAATAGTGGTGATCTTCCTGCCATTAAGCCTGGTATTTACTCAACAGACTATCAATTGGAAGATAAAAGCGATACATTCCAGAAAAATCTGGATCTACTTTATGCTAAAAATTACTCAATTTATACAGATCTAAGAATCTTTTTATCCTGCTAATAACTTTTTGACTAAGTCAGCAATTAGCTTTCCATCAGCTTTTCCTTTGAGTTTACCATTAGCCATTCCCATAACTTTGCCCATATCTTTCATACTTGTTGCCTCTAATTGTGAAATAATCAATTTTACTTCATGCTCTACTTGATTAGAATCTAGTTGTGCAGGAAGAAATTTTTCGATGACTGACAATTCCTCTTCTTCTATCTTTGAAAGATCTGACCTTCCTTGTTCATTAAAGATTTGAATGGAGTCTTTACGTTGTTTTGCCATTTTAACAAGTACCTCCATCTCGTCCTTCTCAGTAACTTCTCCCCCACCTTCTTGGGTTTGCAATATCATTAAAGATGCTTTAATTGCTCTCAAACCACGAAGCGTGCTTTGGTCTTTTGCCTTCATCGCTTGCTTCATGTGGTCATTAATCTGTTGTGACAAACTCATGGCACAAATTAACGACAAAAAAGGAGGTATTAATTTTTTAAATTAAGATGAATCGAGAAATTAATCTACAAAAGGTAATTTAACAACTCTAGCCTTTATACTATTTTTTCGAATTTGGATATAGAATTCATCTCCAACTGAGGAATTTGAAGACTTAACATATCCCATGCCAATTGCCTTGCCCAAAGTAGGACTTTGTGTTCCGCTTGTCACTTCACCAATAATATTTTCATTAGAATCATAAATCAGATAATGTTGTCTTGGGATTCCCTTTTCTATCATCTCAAAACCAACCAATTTTTTATCTGGACCATTTTCTTTTATGTTTTTGTGGTAATCTTGGTTGTTAAAGGGCTCACTAAATTTTGTAATCCAACCTAGACCTGCCTCAATTGGGGAAGTCTCATCGTCTATATCATTACCATATAAACAATACCCTTTTTCTAATCTTAACGTATCTCTCGCACCCAAACCACAAGGTCTAATGTTGAATTCTTCTCCTGCACTCATAATAGCATCCCATACCATTTCGGTCTCTTGATTCCATACGTATAGTTCAAATCCTCCCGATCCTGTGTAACCTGTGTTACTAATTAAAACATCCTCACTCCCACCAAAACTTCCTGCATCAAAGTGATAAAATTTAATTTTATCTAAATCAATTGAAGTTAATTTTTGAAGTACCTTAATGGCATTAGGTCCTTGAACTGCTATTAGTGACACATCGTCTGATATATCCTCTAATTCACAATCAAAACCTTTAGCATTCTTTTGTTCCATGATCCAGTCCCAATCTTTAGAAATATTACTTGCATTCACAACCAAAGTGTAATCCTCCTGATTCCAACGATATACAATTAAATCATCCACAATACCCCCTTGATTATTGGGCATGCAATTATATTGAGCCTGCATGTCAACCATTTTTGTTATGCTATTGGAGCAAATCCAAGATATCAGAGCTTCAGCATCTTTACCTTTAACCCCAAACTCCCCCATATGACTAACATCAAATATCCCTACACTATTTCTCACAGCGTGATGTTCTTGAGCTAATCCTGCATATTGGACAGGCATTTCATATCCAGCAAAAGGGACCATTTTGGCTCCTATATTTATATGTTTATTGTATAACTTGGTTCTTTTTAATACGGAGATTTCTGATGACATGATGCAAATTAAATTTAAGTTAACAACTTAACCTTCAAGACGAACATAAAAAACAAGAATTAAGTCTTGCTGACTACAATTTCAAGAAATTATTAAAAGCATTTTGGTTCTTTTGTTCATCCGTTACAAGCTCGAGAACAGCAGCACCTTGATAGGAGTTAAATTGATTGTAAGAACTCCTTAAACTACTCATATCACTTGCAACAAAATATGGTATACCAAAATGATCGCATAGTGAAGAAGCATTTAAATAGTGAGGAGTGGTTTGAAACTTTATTGACTCACCCAAACTGTCTGGACCTTTAATCAGATTAAAAATCCCGCCACCATGATTATTGAGTACTATAATCTTTAGATTTTGGGGTACATGTTCATTAAAGAATGCATTAACGTCATAAAAAAAAGCAATATCCCCCGTGATAAGTTTTACATTTTGATCACTCACAAGAGCATTACCTATGGCTGTACTAGAACAACCATCTATCCCACTTGTGCCTCTATTGGCATATATCTTATTTTCAATACTCTTATTGTTCATAAGAAAAGATGCGTATCGAATAGGCATCGAATTACTAAGATGAAGAATATCATTAGAATTCAATTTCTCTAATATAAAATTCACAACCGAGAATTCATGAAATTCTAGCCAATCCAATTGACTGAATTTTAATTGAAATGTTACCGTCATATTTATCCATGCATTCAAAAAACCTTTTTCAGGTTGTAAATCACCCGAGTGTGAGATTTGAATATCTGATGGATGAAGAATCTGGGGTTGAGTGCCAAACATATTGCCCACCTCATTATAATTTGAAATATGAAAATGAACTTCAGGTTTATGAATGCTCAAAAAATGCTTAAGCCCTTTAGAAAGGGTTGTTGTACCCGTTGTAATTAAAATATCTGGGGATAATACTTTGAGTATGTCCATCCCCCCTTTTTTTGATAATGAAGAAAACAACATAGCATCCCAATAAGAAACATTGCTGTGTTTTGAAGATGTAATATCTGAGAGAATAACAGCCTCATCAGAAGTTATTATAATTCCCTCACCGTCATCCATTCCATTAAAAATAAGTACTTTTTTGTGATCAAATGAAACATTCGTTAATTTGGCTATTGAACTCAGGTTAAGTTCAATTTTTGGCAAAGAAGGAAAGTCCACTTGTGCAGGTGTGGAAATATCAGAAGGACTCATATCATAAAACGGTTCTCTGATTGGAATATTGATATGGACTGGTCCAGGTATTTCAGAACTCATGCAATTCATAACTTGTTGTGCAATGGCAGAGAACGCTGATTCATCTTCAAAATTGTCAGGAGTCTGAAACTCCCCACGAATATGATTTTTGTACACATTTTTTTGCCTTATAGCTTGTCCATCCCAGGCATCAATTAGTTCGGGAGGCCGATCTGCAGTAATTACAATTAAAGGTACTCTCGCATAAAATGCTTCTGCGATTGCAGGATAGTAATTGAGAGACGACGTACCACTAGTACAATTTAAAATTACAGGTTGGCAAGTATGTTTAGCTATCCCAAGGGCTATAAATCCGGCACTACGTTCATCGATAATTGAGTAGCAATTTTTTTTTGAATGATTTAATGCAAAAAGTATAGGAGCATTCCTGCTTCCTGGCGAAATCACCGCGGTATCGCCAGGAAGATTTTGAATTATTGCCTTAATGCACGACTGAACACTCATATTTCTCTATACAAAACACACGAATATACATATGGATTTAATTATCCGTAACCATGTACCTATTAGTTCTTAATTTATACTTTTGGATAAATATCAATCGTATTGATACCAAAAAATAAAATTTTAATCTTGATATAAAATCTCGTCCATTGGACCACTTAAGTTGAAAATCTGTTTTACCTTTGATACTCAATTATAATAACTAAATGACAGTAGAGTTAAAAATACCATCTGTTGGTGAATCAATTACACAAGTAACCATTGCTAATTGGTTAAAAGAAGATGGAGATTATGTTGAAATGGATGAGGCTGTCGCAGAACTAGAGAGTGATAAAGCTACAGTCGAGTTGAATGCTGAACAATCAGGCATACTTAAAATTATATTTGAAGAAGGTGAGGATGTAGAAATTGGTACTGTTGTTGCATCTATTGACACAAGTGCTGAACCGCCAGCTGAAAAAGCTGCACAGGCTCAAAAAGAATCAAATCAAGCTAAAGAAGAACCCGCACCCAAAACAGAAGTAGTTGAAAAAGATAATTCATCCAGTTACGCAACTGGAACTCCGAGTCCTGCAGCTAACAAAATACTTGTTGAAAAGGGCATCTCTACTCAATCAGTAACTGGTACAGGAAAAGATGGAAGAATTACAAAATATGACGCTATTCTGGCTAATGTTGAGGATGCAGGCTACGGACTGTCCGTTGAGCCTAGTCGCGAACAACATCGCGAAAAAATGAGTAACCTACGAAAAACAGTTGCTCGAAGATTGGTGTCAGCAAAAAATGAAACTGCTATGCTCACCACTTTTAATGAGGTGAATATGCAGCCTATTTTTGATACTAGAGCAAAATACAAAGAAAAATTCAAGGAAATGCATGGAGTTAATCTTGGCTTCATGAGTTTCTTTACTAGAGCTTGTGCATTGAGCTTGCAAAAGTTCCAAAAAGTCAATGCATTTATTGATGGAGAAGAAATGGTAATGAACGACTTTGTGGATGTTTCCATTGCAGTTAGTAGCCCAAAAGGACTTATGGTTCCTGTTATGAGAAATGTTGAGAATATGACTTTATGGGATATTGAGAGTGAAGTCAAAAGACTAGCCATCAAAGCTCGTGATGGCAAATTATCCATCCCTGAAATGACAGGTGGCACATTCACCATTACAAACGGAGGTGTGTTTGGTAGTATGCTCAGTACACCTATAATTAACCCACCACAAAGTGCTATTCTTGGAATGCATAATATCGTTGAAAGACCAGTTGTAGAAAAAGGGAATATTGTAGCACGACCAGTGATGTATGTAGCACTTAGCTATGATCACCGAATCATAGATGGTAAAGAATCAGTTGGTTTCTTAGTGAGTGTGAAGAATTACCTTGAAAATCCAGAAACGATGCTCATGGGCAAAGATCCAATGGATTTATTAATGGGACTTTAAATTCTAAGACTCAATAATTTTTAGGTTTTTATTCTCGGAAACATATCGTGGAAGACAATTCATAATCATTTCTTCAAGACGATTTATAAGCAGATCCTTTGCATAAAATTTAGTATAGATTAATCCTACGGCTCTTCCTGCGTCATCTGCTCTAAATGCCCTCAAATTGTCTAATGAATCATCATCTAATTCACTTGCCTCCCACTCTGGAATGATTGTAGCTCCTCCTTCAAAATCAGCGATTTTTTTTAGGGTTTGTAAACTTCCACTTTCATAGGTTAAAGCGAGGTGATTTAATTTTTCATCAGGAAGCGAACATAAATTAATGGTTTGAACTCTGAAACAATTGCCCTCAGAAAGTAACCACAGCTTATCTTCCAATAAATCTGTTGCTTCCCATGCTTTTTTTGAATAGCAAGGATGATCTGGATGAGCATAAATCCTAAATTTTTCAGTGTATAAATTTCTTTCTATCAACCCATTTTGTTTAACAGGTGTTGAGACAATCCCAACATCTAGTCTGTCATTTTCCAAGTCGTCAATAATTTCTTTAGTTAAACCCTCATTGATAGTCAACTTCAAGTTAGGGTGATTTTCTGAGATCTCTCTAATTAATTTTGGTATCAATGCATTTGCTATAGTGGGTAAAATCCCAATTTTTAAACTTCCAGAAATATCTCCCCTAAAATCACTTAATATATTTTCAATTTGCCCAGTTTCTCTAAAAATTATTCTGGCTTGATGAATGATTTTTGATCCAATAGAGGTAGGCATAATAGGTTGCTTGCTTCTATCAAAAATTAAAACACCTAATTCGTCTTCTAATTTTTTCATTTGCATGCTTAATGTAGGTTGAGTTACAAAACATGC
>MDTG01126666.1_pt1 | contig 21857 bp, 19 predicted proteins | sample 811421 | NCBI WGS metagenome assembly MDTG01 (sample SAMN05326645, study PRJNA326480) | marine metagenome | isolation source: seawater | place: Pacific Ocean: South East | collected 2011 | reverse complement strand
CCATCCCGAACTCGAACGTGAAAGCTGTTTGCGCCGATGGTACTTTGTCTTAAGGCATGGAAGAGTAGGTCGTTGCCAGGATCTTTATTATGAATGAAGTAAATATTTATTCAATAACATCATATATTTGGAATAATAAATTCCTAATTACTATAATCGGTATTATCTTATATGTATTTTTGTTCAGTTATAACAATACAATTTCTAAAAATGGTGACTTAAAAATTAACATTAAGACTGAACAAATACAAAGCTCAGTTTTTAAACAAAATGTTTTTTACTTAAAATACAACTTAATACTTACAAGATTTTTTAAAGGAGACACTGTTTTCTTATACGAGATAAATCCTAATGAAATTTATAAAATCTATATGAATTTCTTTGAAAAACAAATTAAAAAAAATGAAACTATCAATACGATTGATAACTTGAAAATAGATAAAGATGAAAAAATTAAAATAAAAAGAATATTAGATTTAATACCTAAACAAAAAAACATTAGAGTTAATCTAAATAGAAGTACAAATGATGAATTAAAAAAAATTCTAAAGAATATTAATCAAGGCACTACATTTTATACTTCTAATTTTTTCACAGACAGATATTATAATTTCTATAAAGATCAAAACTATAATTTGAAATTATATTTAAATGACCCATTGAATATGTTCAAAGTTTTAAGACTTGATGATAAAGTATTAAATCTAGTAGAAGTAGACAAAAATGTATTTATCAATTTGTTAAGCAATTCAAATGTAAACACTCAAAATGTAGAAAATAATAATACTCAAAATATAGAAAATAATAAATTTTTAAATGAAATTGAAAATAAAATACAAAAAAGTTTTGAATCGAAGCTTGATAATTTTGAAGAAAATTTTAAGTTAGAAAATATAGTAATAGATTTAAATGAATTAATTGATTTTTCTTATACTGATAAAATTACAAGCATAAATGTAATAAAAACTTTTCTAATTTTGTATTTTCTAATTATATTTATTTTAATTTTTTTTAACTCATTTATAAAGAGCTATGTTAGTTTTAAAAAATAATTATTTTCAATAATAAATTGATTAATTACACTAAAAATACGTCTGTTTATATTTTGTATTTTTTTCCAATTGCTGTTGTTATTGGAGAATTTGCAATAAACTTATCTATTACATTATCAATAATACTCTTTATTTTTTTGTGTATTGCAGAAAAAAAATTTTTTTATTTTAAAGATAAATATTTTATAATATTTTTAACTTTTGTTTCGTTTTTATTAATTGGTTCTATTTTCTCCCAATTTAAATTAAACTCATTTATAAATACAATCATTTTCTTAAGATATCCGCTTTTTGCGCTGTCAATATTTTATATTTTAAATAATTATCCTAATTTTATAAAAAAATTTTTCTTTAGTTTTTTTTTTATAATTTCTATTTTATTTATCGATTCTTTTTATCAAAATCTTAATACATACAAGATAAATATTATTGGTTTTGAAATGCTTGATAAAAATAGGATTTCAAGTTTATTTGGGAAAGATTATGTTTTAGGATCTTTTTTAAGCAGATCTTTGATTATAATTTTTTTATATTTAAATTTAGTGATCAACAAAATAAAAAAAATATATTTAATTATATTATTATTATTACTAAATTATACTATTTTTCTTTCAGGGGATAGAGCTGCCTTATTAGTAACAATTTTATATCAACTTTTCTTAATTGTATTTAATAAAGACTTAAGAAAAGTTATAATTTATTTCTTTTTGACCATGTCAATCTTAGTAATAATTCATTTAAATATTTTTAAAAACTCTTATTCCAGATACTACTCTACTACTATTGATCAAATTAATAATTTTGAAGAAACTAATTATGATGATATGTATTATATGTCATTAAAAATTTTTGAAGATAATATAATATTTGGTTCAGGCGCAAAATCTTATAGATACGCTTGTAAATTATACAACAAAGATAAAAACATAAGTTATTTAAAAGATGGATGCAGCACTCATCCCCATCAGACCTATTTACAAATACTTGCTGAGACTGGACTAATTGGTTTCATTATATTTTCATTTTTTTGGATTAACATAATCAAAGATACAATTAATGGTATAATATTTAAAAATAATAAAATAATGATTTGTGGAATTTTTATATTTCTAATTTATATGCCTATCTTACCTTCTGGAAACTTTTTTGGCACTTGGAATAATAGCCTTATTTTCCTTAATCTCGGGTTTTTTTTATACTATAGACATTCTTATAAATTACAAAATATAAAATATAAATTATAAATTATAAATGATTGATATATCTCAAACTGTCAGTTTTGATATTTTTGGCGATCAATCAAAACATTATTTTTTTGGTTATTATGACAAATCACCAATTGATATAAATAATAAATATTTACTTACACATGAAGCTACACAAATTAATAATTATCCTAAAAAAGATGAGTTAATTAATGTTGGTTATTTTGATTACAATAATAAAAAACAGTTTTACCTGGTATCTAAAACAAGTGCATGGAATTGGCAGATTGGGTCTAGATTACAGTGGATCGGAGATGGATCCTCAAATGAAATAATTTTTAATATAAAAAAAGATAATAAAATTTTATCTAAAAAATATAATATTCATACTTCCGAGGAAGAAGTACTTCCAATGTCGATCTTTGATGTTTCAAGCAATCAGAAATTTGCACTAAGCCTAAATTTTGATAGATTGCATTGTTTAAGAAAAGGATACGGATATGAAAATGAATTAGTATATAAAAATTTAGAAAAAAAACCCTCAAATGATGGCATATATTTCATGGATTTAAAAACTAAAGAAATCAAACTTATAATTTCTCTAAAAGATTTAGCGAATTTTAAAAAAACTGAAAGTATGAACTCATCTTACCATTGGGTAAATCATATTATGATAAATAAAAATTGTACTAGATTTGCTTTTCTTCATAGATGGAAAAATAGTGATGAAACATTTAGTTCAAGATTAATAACTTCTAATATAGATGGAACAGATCTAAATTGCTTAGTAGACTCTGGTAGTGTTTCACATTTTACATGGCAAAGTAATAAAAATATAATTGTATGGTGTAGACTTAAAAATAATTATGATGCTTTGAAATATAAAAAAAAATCTAATTCTTTATTTAAAATTGGAAAATACATTATTCATAAATTAAAAATAAGAAACTTATCAATTATTCAATCAATTATTAAAGAAAATTTTTGGGTGATTAGTGATACAAAACAATCAAAAATAGTTAAATTAAAATATAATTTTAATGAAGATGGCCATTGTTCTTACTGTATAGATAAAAATATGATGTTAAATGACTCTTATCCCAATGCCAAAAAAAACTATTCTTTGTATTTATATAATTTTACTAAAAATATTTGTTATAAACTTTATACTCTAAAATCTATACCCGATATAAATAAAACCAAAAACCATTCTAATTGGGATAATTCATTACTTAGATGTGATCTGCATCCAAAATGGTCATTTGATGGAAATTCAGCAATTGTCGATACCGTGCATAATGGAAGCAGACAAATATTTGTTTATAATATAAGAAAAATATTTGAATAAAATGATTAGAGTAGCAGAACCCTATTTTGATAAAAATGAAATTAAAAATGTAACTAAGGCAATTAGGAAAACCGAAATCTCTGGAAATTTTGGAACATTTATTAAAAAATTTGAAGATGATTTTTCTAATTATTGTGATGTAAAGTATGGGGTATCATGTTCTAGCGGTACCACCGCTTTACACTTAGCGATGTTAGCAATAGGTCTTAAAAAAGGAGACGAAGTTATAGTATCAAGTTATACAAATATGGCTTCTTTTTTCTCAGTATTGTATACTGGTGCAAATCCAATTCCTATTGATGTTGATATTACCACAGGAAATATAGATCCAAATCTCATAGAAAAAAACATAAATCGAAAAACTAAAGCAATACTTGTAGTTCATATATTTGGTTTAATTGTTGAAATAGAACCAATAATAAAAATTGCAAAAAAATATAATCTTAAAATTATTGAAGATTGTGCTGAAGCTCATGGAGCAACATATTTAAATAAAAAATCTGGCTCATTCGGAGACATAGGATGTTTCAGTTTTTACAGTAATAAAATTATAACAACTGGAGAAGGGGGAATGGCTGTAACAAATAACAAAAAATTAGCTGAGAGGATGAAATCATTTAAAAACTTATCTTTTGGTATCAAAAACAAATTTATGCATAAAGATATTGGGTTTAATTACAGGATGACTAATATTCAGGCAGCAATTGGATGTGCTCAGTTACAAAAACTAGAACCTATTATTAAAAAAAAAATAAAAATAGCAAAATCATATAATAATGCATTTAAGCATTATGATTTCATACAATTGCCAATTTTAAAAAAAAATTATAGGAATGTATATTGGGTATATCATATAACATTACTTAAAAACTCACCTTTTAAAAGAAATGAATTTATGAACTTTCTTGCAAAAAAAGGTATTGAAACAAGAGAAGGTTTTGTTCCATTTGACATACAAAAAAATGTTATAAACATAAAAAGCAATTATTATAATTCCTGCATAAATGCCCAATATTTATCAAGAAACAGTTTATATCTTCCGCTATCTCCTATGATGACAAATAAACAAACAAGATATATTATTGATACTATAATTAAATTTTTCGGAAAATATTAAATATGAAAAAAAACAATATGGTTTTTGGAAAGAATTATTCGAGCTTGTATGATTTAATTTACAAAAAAAAAAATTATAAATCTGAAGTATTTTATATTAAAAAAATAATAAATAAATTTTATAAAAATAAACTCAAAAAAAAATTAATTTTAGATCTTGGTTGTGGAACAGGGATTCACTCTTATAAACTTGAAAAAATAGGTTACGAAGTTATTGGTATTGATCAATCAAGTCATATGCTATCAATTGCAAGGAATATCAATAAAGGAAATAATAATATATTTTTAAAAAAAAATATAAAAAATTTTACTTTTCCAAACAAGTTTTCAGTTGCTATTTCAATGTTTGCTGTAATTGGATATCTAATATCGAATAAAGATTTGACAACTGTATTTGAGAATACATATAAAAGTTTAAAAAAAAATGGTGTTTTTATATTTGACTGTTGGAATGGTAATGCAGTTTTAAACTTGAAGCCCAAAAATAAATCAGTCAATATAAAAAGTAATAACAAATCAATTACCAGAAAAACTATACAGGAATTAGACTATGACAATAATTGCTTAAAAATTGATTTCCTTATTAATGATAACAAATCTATTTCAAAAAAATTTAAAGAGACACATCATATGAGATATTTTTTTTTACCAGAACTTGAAACCTATCTTAAAAATGCTGGATTTAGAGAGGTATATTTTTATAATTTTTTAAGCTTAAAAAAAATAACTTTTAATAGCTGGAATATGCATGTAGTTGCTTTAAAATAATGAAAAAAATATTTGAAAATAATAAACTAATAGCAATTTTTATACCAAGACCTGTAAACAAGAATAAAACAAAATTTTATACTGATGGAAATGAGAACTTACAAGCAGGAAGGGTAATTAAAAAAAAATCTGAGATGATACTACCTCACAAACACACGCCTAAACAACGAATAATCAAGGACACTTCAGAATTTTTATATTTTGAAAAAGGATCAGCAGAAATTTGTGTCTATAATAAAAAAAATAAAATAATTCATAAATTGATTCTTAAAAAAGGTGATGCGATAATATTTTTTGATTGCGGACATAGTTTAAAAATATTAAATGATTGTTCGATATTTGAAGTAAAACAAGGACCTTATCAAAAAATAAATGAAAAAACTTTTATATAAATTATGAAAAAGAAAGCTTTGATCACAGGAATTACTGGTCAAGATGGATCTTTTCTAGCTGAATTTTTACTATCAAAAAATTACGAAGTTCATGGTATAAGAAGAAGATCTTCGCAATTTAATACTATTTTAATAGATCATCTTATTAAGGATCCATTAAATTATAAAACAAATTTTTTTCTACATTATGCAGATATGACCGATCCAGTATCACTGAATGGTATAATATCCGCCGTAAAACCAGATGAAATTTACAATCTAGCTGCTCAATCTCATGTTGGTCTTTCATTTATTATGCCAAAATATACAACAGAAGTAAATGCAATTGGAACAGTAAGTTTATTAGATTGTATTAAGTCAAATAAGCTATTTAATACAAAAATATATCATGCTTCTACTTCAGAATTATACGGTAATCAAAATGTAAAAATATATGATGAAAAATCTGATTTTAAACCAACATCTCCATATGCTATTTCTAAATTGTATGCTCATTTAATAATTAAAAACTATAGAGAGGCATATGATATGTTTGCTACTAATGGCATATTATTTAATCACGAAAGCGAAAGAAGAGGTTTAACATTTGTATCGAGAAAAATTACAAGAGCTTTAACTAAGATTGTTAATGGATCAGATGAAATATTGATACTCGGTAATTTAAATGCGAAAAGAGATTGGGGATATGCAAAAGATTATGTTGAGGGAATGTGGTTAATGTTACAGCAAGATCAACCTAAAGATTTTATAATTGCTACAGGCGAGTCATACTCAGTTAGAACTTTTGTAAATGAATGTTTAAAATATCTTAATATTGATTCAGTATGGCAAGGAAACGGATTGGAAGAAAAATGTATAAATATAAAAAATGGAAAAACCATAGTTAAAGTAGATAAAAAATATTTTAGACCTTCTGATGTTGAATTTCTCAAAGGTAATATGGATGAAACTAAAAAAATACTAAATTGGCAACCAAAAATAAAATTTAAGGAATTGATTAAAATCATGATTGATCATGATTTGGCTTAAAAAAAATTTTATAAATGATACTTAAATGTAAGTTTTGTTCAAATAAAGCTTCATTTAAATTTAATATTAAATCCACTTTTAATTTTAAATTGTATAAAATTTATTTTTGTAAATTTTGCAAAAGTTCATTCGTTTATCCAATGCCAGATGAAAACGAAATTGAAGAATATTATAAAAAACTTCAAAATCAAAATTTTGGAAAACAAAAAACCTCTTACTCAAAGTTAATAGAAAGAGAATTAAAATTCCCGAATGCCTCAATTGATGCTAAGAGGATTATTCTTCAAACAAAATTATTAACGCAAAAAAAATCGCTACTAGATATAGGTGCGGGACACGGTTTTATATCTAAAGAAGCAAAAATAAATAATTTTATTGTTACTGCTTTAGAAATTAATGAAGATAGATCTAGTATATTTAATAAGATGAATGGTTCAGAGCCAATAAAAAAAATGTTTGATGATAATTTTGCAAAAAATAACTTAAATTCATTTGATGTCATAATTGTTTCTCAATTACTAGAACATATTGCGGATACTCAAAATTTTCTGAAAAATTTGATGGCAGTTTTAAAAAAAGATGGAATCTGTTTTATTGCTGTACCTAATTCAAGATCATTAATTTCTTTATTATTAGGCAAAAAAGATTTTTTTCTTATACCGCCAGAACATTTGAATTTTTTTTCAATAAAAGGATTAAATATTTTATTTGAGAAAAATAATTTCAAAATGATACATAAAGAAACTATTAGTAGAATAACATTTGATAGATTTAACAAAATATCAAATCTATATTTAGTAAAATGTATGTTGTTTTATTTTTTCAAAATATCATTTTTGATTTTTGATTATTTTAATAAAGGCATGATTATAAATTGTTATTTTAAAAAAAATATTTAATTTATTGTATTGAAATTTCTTAATATTTTTTTAGATCTTTCTTTATTATCGAAAAGTTTATTTGATTTTTCCCAGAGATTAATTGGCGTGCTAAAACCAGATTTTTTTTTATATAAAAAAATATTATCAAAATTTTTTTTAAGATTACTTGATAAATCTTTTTTGTTAGGAGGAAAGGAAGAAATAATTATTGGTAATAATTCCTTAAAAAATTGGAAATCAACAAATGGTGTGCGGATCTCAACGGAATTTGCCATACCCGCCCAATCGGCATCTCTTAAAAGTTGATTCTTAAGATAATAATTTAACTCTAAAATTATTATATTAATTCTTAAGTCTACATTAGGTATAATATTTTTACTCATAACATTAAATAGATCTAATTCTTGATATCCTTTATCAAAAAAGGATTCTCCAAATAAATTTCTAATTTCCCATGGCATGTGTAGAGCTCTTCTAAGAAAGTATGCTTGTTCAATTGTATTAGAGTATTTTAATAGACCTAAATATTTTGCTTTAATTTTATAATTAATATTATGATTAATATTGTTAAAAAAATCAAATAATTTATTTTTAAATGGAATTTTTTTTAAATATTTCAATAATATTGGTATTTGAGAAAATGAAGGATAACCAGCAAAAAATTCATCAGCTCCAATACCTGAAATTGCAACCTTAAAATTATTTTTTTTTGCTATATTACTTATCAAATACGTATTTAATCCATCAATTGTTGGTTGATCCATTTTGTCATAAAAATCTTCCTGAATATTTAAATAAAAATTTTTATTTATATTCGCTACTATATGAGGACTATTATATTTCTTTGCAAATTTTTTAGCTCTTATAACTTCATTATTATAGGTATTACTAAACTCATCAAATCCTAATGTTATTGAATGATTTTTACTACTATCATTATTATTAGAATTCATATGTGATAGTATAGTAGCCGAGTCTAATCCACCTGATAAGAATAATGAAACATCTACATCTGATGTCATATGATATTCTATAGTATTGTTAATAATACCATTCAAATAATCAATTTTATTAAATGTTTTGTGATTAAAAGTATTTAAAGTATCCTCAATCTCATTTTTTATACTAAAATATTTAAATATTTTTTTATCTTGTTTTTTGACAGACATAATTGATCCAGCTGGTAATGATTTAATATGTTTGTAAAGTGTAAATGGCTCAGGAACATGTCCGAAGATTAAAAAACCAATATGTCCAGCTTCACTAATTTCTAAATTTAAAGTATTATCTGATGATAGAGATTTTACTGAAGAAGAAAAAATTAATTGCCCATTAAAATCATAATAATAAAGTGGCTTTATACCAAATGGATCTCTAGCTGCTATAAGTTCCTTATTTTGATTATCCCAAATAATAAAGGAAAACATACCTCTTACTTTTTTATAAAAACTATATCCAAATTTTTTATAAAGATTTAAGATTACTTCAGTATCAGATTTGGTCTTAAAGTAATAACCTTCATGAATTAATTCAGCTCTTAATTCTTTGTAATTATAAATTTCACCGTTAAAGATAATTACATATCTTTTACACTCAGATATTAAAGGTTGATTACTTTTAGTATTCAAATCTATGATTGATAATCTTACGTGCCCTAAACCTAAATCTTTTGTTTCATTTAACCATATACCATCTCCATCAGGACCTCTGTATATCATTTGGTTTTTCATAGACTTCAATTGATCTATATCTATCTTCATTTGATTTTTGTAATTAAATATACAAACTAACCCGCACATATCTTATTATTTAAAATTACTAAAATTATATTTCCATGCAATAATAAAGATAAAATAAAGAGACAATATAATTTCTTTTAGATTAAAATTACTATTTCCTTTTTTTCTATTAATAAATGTTATTGGGAAACTTAAAACTTTCCTGTTATTTTTTAAAAGTATACTTGCTGTTTCAGATAACATTATAAAATTATATGAAACAATTTTACAATTTAAAAGATCTTTTACTGACTTTCTTTTATAAAATCTAAAACCATTGGTATAATCTTCTATTTTATTTGATATTAGAAATCTAATTAAGTAATTTGATAATTTACTAAAAATTAACCTCCCAATAGGCCAATTTATAACTCTTCCATCAGGGTATCTTGAACCAATAACAAAATCACAATGATTAAGATAATTTAAACCAACATTAATATCTTTAGGATCGTGTGAAAAATCTGCATCCATTTCTACAAAAGAATCAAAAAAAATTTCATTTTCAAAACCCCATTTAAAACCATCGATTATTGCACTTCCTCTCCCTAATTTAGAATTTCTTTTCAGGTAGAAAAATTTTTTATTTAATATGTGTGATGATATTTTATCTTCCTTTGAGTCATCAACTACTAAGACATATATTAATTGAGAAATTTCAAATATTTTGTTTATTAAAACTATTATGTTATTACTTTCATTATATGATGGTATAATAACCAAAGTTTTATTTTCAAAGTTTTTTGAGTTCATTAATTGCTGACTTAAAACTATAAAATGGCTTATTGATAGTACTCGGATGGCATCCAATCATCAGTCCAAATTTATGAATATGATTACTATTTTTTAACATCACATTTGAGTTATATTTAATATTTTCAAATGCTGGATGCTTTGTAATATTCCCAGAAATAATTGGTCGTGTTTCAATTCCATTTTTTTCAAAAATGGACGATATTTTTTTTGAAGAGTATTTGTCTTCAGTTATTAAAAGGGGAATACTCATCCAAGAATGACTTCTGTTTGAATACTTACTTATTTTTTTATTTAAAAAACTATCACCTATTATTTTTAACCACCTTGGACCATCTTTAAGAATATTATAGATCTCTCTCACAAAGTAGTCTCTATTATTTAAAAATTTTTCCATTCTTTTAAGTTGATTTAATCCAAGTATTCCTTGCATTTCAGTAGGCCTTACATTGAATCCTGGTAATAAAAAAAGGAATCTATGATCAAGGTAATTATATTTTTTTTCAAAAAATTTTTTATCCTTTCTGTCTCTTATCCAACCATGAGCTCTCAATGACCTCAAATCATTTGCAAGACTATCATCATTTGTAATAATACTCCCACCTTCAATTGTTGTTAAATGGTGTGAATAATAATGAGAGAAAGATCCACTATGTCCAAAAGAACCTATTGTACGATTACTATAAAAAGCACCAAAACTTTCACAACAATCTTCGATTAAAATTAAATTTTCTTTTTTACAAAAATTTATATATTTTTGCATATTGCATGCTTGTCCAAGAACGTGAATTAAAAATATAGCTTTTGTTCTTTTTGTAATTACTTTTTTTGCTGAAACTAGATCAATTGCTAATGAATCAATACATATATCTGCAAAAACTGGCTTTAGACCAAGTTGTATCAAGGGCCAAACTGTTGTTGACCAAGATAAAGCTGGTACTATAACTTCATCCCCTTTCTTAAGTTTTATTTTAGATTTATCACTTCTATAAAGCAGAGATGCAATCATTAATAAGTTTGCCGAAGAACCAGAATTTACCATAACAGAATTTTTAACACCTAGCCACTTAGAAAAATTCTTTTCAAACAATGCAACTTTTTCACCCATTGTATATTTATTTTGCTCTAATGATAATTTAATATCTTTAAAATCTTTTTTGTTAAAAGTATCGCTATTAAGTGGATATTGATAAGTTGATTTTGTTTTTTTATTCATCTGTTGCTTATATAGTTTTATTAAAGTTTTGTTGGATAGAAATAATGTTAAACATTAATAAAAAAAGAACAATAAATATACAATCTTTGAGGTAAGTTGCAAGCACAATACTAATCTCATTTTCAATATTAACTATGTTCTTAATATAAAAAAAAATGAATAGTGGTAAAATTAACTTATGCATATTTTCAATATTATTAAATACAAGAGTCAGGAATAAACCTAAAATAAATGAGAGTATGATGACTCCTAAAATATTAAAATTTAAATAAAATTCACTAAACCAAAACATACTCCAGTCTGAAAAGTAAAATGAACCATATGTCTTCCTATTAAAAATTTCACCCCCATTTATAAGATCAAACTTACTTTCTAATATAAATGAAGGAACTAAAGAATAAAAAAATTTCATAAAAGTACTTCCAAATTTAAGAATATCATTATTTTGAGTTTCAATAATTAAAACTGAAAGTGAATCTATACCGTTAAATCTTCCAAATGACTTAAATATAAAATCTGAAAAAGATGGATATATTTCTGTAAATTGATTGATTAATAATTTTAATCCGTCTGAATTAAGGGGGTATTCATAAAAGATATACCATCTGTAAATTGAAAAAAAAGGTATTAAAATAAATATAAAAAAAATAAAAAAAATACTAAAAATTAATATTGATTGTTCTAATGAGATTTTTTGAATAAAATAATAATAAAATATTATCAAACAACCAAATATCAAAACTATATTCTTTTTTTCACCAAGCATATAAAAATAAATAATACAAATTAGTATTGTTATTATATGTACATATTTCTCAAATTTTCTCAATTTTCTAAAATTAGGTAAAATTAAAAGAATATAAAAAAAAATAAGGAATTTATTTAAGTATAGCACTATACTAACATTTCTATTTATATTTTGCTGTTCAACATTTCCCCAGTAATAACCTGAACTAACTACTATAAAAGAGAAGACTAAAATAATCGGAACAAAAATATAAGCTAATTTATCTATGGAAACTTCTGCATTGAATTTAATTTTAAATCCATAATATAGTTTTTTATTAATTACTAAAATACAACCTAAAGTAAAAAAAAATGAAAATAAAAAAACAACAAAGAGACTATATAAATCAATATGATGATATTTATCATAATGAATTGGTTTGTAAAAATAATTAGATATATGTTTAAAATAAAAAAATAAAAAAATAAGAGAATTTATAATTATTATAGGATGAAAAATTGAAAGATTCTGTTTTTTTTGGTACAAATAAATATAACAATAAAAAACTAAAACACATATTAAAATTAGAATAGCATTTAAAGTATTTATCATTTTCTCCAAACAAATGACTTTGATAAAGAAAATTTAAATACCACTTCAATTATAACTCCAAGTGAGGAAGCTAAAATTGCTTTACTTCCAAAACTTGAATAAATGAACCCAGCAGATCCTATATTTGCAATTATTCCCACAAGGTTTACCAATAAATATTTAATATATCCTTTTATCATATCAATACCCCTATATTTGTAGTCCGAAAATGTTATCAAATTATTTAATATAAAATTAAAAATGTTTGCAAATAAGATTGATATAATTTGACTTAAGATGAATTTTACATCTAATAAATAATAAAATACAAACAGAGCTGAAAAATGGATAGTGGCTCCCAATAAACCTACTATTAGAAAAGATATTACCCTTGGTGATATAATTCCTTGTGTTAAAAATGATAACATTTGAGATACAAACTCAAAGATATTAAATAAATCTAATTTTGAAATACCATGATTTCTTGGCAAGAACTCTATATATTTTTGCTTAATAACATATTTCTTATTTTTAATACTAAAAAGTAAGTCAAGAAGAACTTTAAAACCTGATGAGTCTAATTGAAAAAATTTTCTATTTAAAATTTTTACATGTGCTCCAAAAAAACCCGTTAAAGGATCATGAATTTTAATTTGTAAATTTATTTTAATTAATTTATTAAAAAATTTGCTAGATGCTTTTCTGAAATAAGAAAGACTACTAGTAATATCTTTGAAATTTCGTATACCAATTACTAATTCATTACCTAAATTAAGTTCATTTATTATCATTCTCAAGTCTTTAGCAGAATGTTGACCATCTCCGTCCATCACTACAAAAAATTCCCCATTAACAATTTGAATTCCAAACTTAATACTTTTTATTAAACCTCTATCAACTTCTCTTTGTATTAATTTAACTTTGTTAGAATTTAATTCTAAAATTTTGTATGCTGTTTTATCACGTGATTTATCATCGATTACTATAATTTCATAATCAATATCTTTGAGATGAAATTCAATATCATTAATTAGTTTTACTATATTTTTTTCTTCGTTATAAGTAGGTATTAAAATAGAAACTAGATTTTTTTTGAATAATCTCATTATATGTTAAAAGATATTTACTACTTTTCTACTAATCAGATAATTAACATATCTCTTTATTTATTGTTTGTAATATTATATTTTTTTCATTTTGACTATATTTTATCTCATAGAGATGAAATTTATTACCTTAGTGATTCATTGCTTTTAATTGAGGGTTACAAACCTTCATTTTCTCACTCTCCATCAGGACTATCTACATGGATAGGATCTATTTATGTACTTTGTGAATTTGTCATTAAAAATATCTTTTCTATAGATAATTTTCTTTCAATTAAAAAATTATTTTTAATCTTTGATTTACATCTTGCTGAACACTATCAAGATTTAAGAAAAATTAAAATTACTTTAATTATTTTTAATAGTCTCTTACTTTTTTACATATTATTATTATCAAAAAAAAACAATTTATTTTTTTCAATTTTTATACTTTTGTTTACATTACCATATTTTATTAATTTATCTCTTTCTGGCACACCATATTTTCTAGCTAGCATTCTTCTTATAATTAGTTTGTTATTGAAACAAACTAAACCAACAATATCAATTATTTTCTTTGGTCTTTGTGTTGCTGAAAGATTAGAGTATATTCTTTTCTTATTAATTTTTCTTGATAAAGAAAATTTTAAAAAAAATTTTAATACTTTAGGTTTGTTCTTATTAGTTTTTTTTACGACTTCACCTTGGTTTTTATTTTCTATTTTACAAAATATAAAAGTACTAATAACTTATGTTGCGAGTACGTCAGAGTCTGTTTTAGATAAAGATAATAATTTATTTAAATTTACTAAATATTTAATAATTCTTATTTATTGTATTTTAACTATAATTTTGACAATAGTTAAGAAAAGAAATAGTAAATATATTTTGTTAATACTTTTAATATCAAATTTATTAATTTTAATATTCATATTTCATTACCCTGTAAGGTGGTTCATACCTTTTTTTGTATATCTAAGCTATATGATTTCCAAATACATCAGTGTGAAAAATATAAAACTTATTAACTTTTTTGTATTTGGTGCAGTATTATTATTTATGACAATTTTTTTATTCAAGGATAAAAAATCAGAAAGTGAAATACTAAATAATCAAGTTAATTTAAATCAAAATGTTATAGGTCTTCCACTGTTAAGAGAAAAATCAAATTTCACTGAATTTGTTGAGATTTGGGGCAAGCATTTATTTATTGAAAATATTAAAAACAATAAATATTTTGATAATGCAAACGCTCCATTGGTATTTGGAGAAACTGGCAATTTAGAAAAAATACAATTTAGAAGATACCAATATATTAGTAAATATTTTAATAAACATAATTCAAAGAAATATATCTATGGAAAATCTGGTTTATATTTTACAGAATATAATTGGTGTGAATTATTGGAAAAAAATACTGAAAAAAAAGTTTATTATTTTAACACAAACAACTATATTTATTTAGATTGTTATGAATTACCTTGAGAAAAAAAAAGGAATATTAAATAAAATTTTAAATAATTATAAAAATAAAAATATATTAATTATTGGAGGCTTAGGCTTTGTCGGTATAAATCTTTCAAATTATCTTATAGATTGCAACTGTAAGGTATCAATATTATCAAAAAGAAAATTAAAAAAAAATGAAAACCTAAATAAAAAATTAAAACTAATAATAAAAAAAAATATAAACATTTCTTTTTTAAATTCAATTTTTAATAATTATGATTATATTTTTAATGTAGCTGCAGTAAAAAAGAATAATCTATTTCAAGAAAAATATCCTGCAGATTTGTTTTACTTAAATTCTATTATTAATTTAAAGATTATAAAATCATTCACTAATTCAAATGCGAAAAAACTTATAATCTTAAGCTCTTCTACAGCAGGACAAATTAATTCTGGGAATAATATTAATAAATTTAGAGCAAATATTGGTTATGCATATAGTAAAAAAGTAGCAGAAATATTTGCTCTGCTATCGATTAAGCAATATAAAAAAAATATTACAATCATTAGATCAGATAATTTATTTGGTGAATTTGACAATTTTGGACAACATTCACAAGTGATTCCAACAATTATAAAAAAATTTAAATCAAGTATCAATAAAGTTACACTTAAAGGATCAGGAAATGAAACAAGAAATTTTTTATTCATAAATGATTTTATTAGAAGTCTTTTAAGTATAAGCGTAAATAAAAATTCTAATAATAAGATATTTGAGATAAAGGGATCCAAAAAAATATCTATAAAAAAAATAGCAACAATAATTAAAAGTCTAATGCAAAGTAATAAACCAATTGTATTTTCAGATAAAATAAAGAAAAGAATACTTAAAAAGAACAAAAACGAAAAAAATGTTGAAATGATTACGATAAATAATTTAAATAAAATTGATGATGATCTAAAAAAAACAATTGAATGGTATTTAAATAATCACAAATATGTCAACAATACTAATTAGACATAAATTAACTGTATTCGGTGGGGCTGAATTAGTTCTTTTAAAGCAGGCTAATTACCTAATTAAAAATAATACAAAAGTTACTATTGTTTCAATTGAAATCAGCGATGTGATGAAAAAAAAATTAAAGGATAACAACATAAATTATTATGAAATAAATAAAAACAATTTAATTAGTATTATTTACCTGAGAAATTTTATAAAAAAAAATAAATGTAATAAAATTATAGTTCATGAAAATTCTCATATTCATGTTTTTTTAGCTACATTGTTTCTAAAATCTAGAATTCAAATTATACAGCATTTATATGGAAGTTTCATTTGGTTACTAGGTTCTAAATTAAATTATTCCTTTTTTTACAGAAAAAAAATCAAAGTAATTCTTGATCAAATACCTGCACATAAAACCTATCAAAATAATTTAAACTTTAAATTACCATTATTCTCAAGAATAAAAATTGAAATTCAAGCTTTACTTGATTATTTATCAGTTAGAAGTTTTAATCATATTGTTACTTGTTCTCCACACATAAAAAAAGAACTGCAGATATTATATAATATAAATGCAGCAGTGATACCCGGAGGAGTAGATCAACAAAACTTGGAGTTAATCGAAATTAAAAAATTAAAGAAGATTTACTTATTAGAATTTGGATTTAATTCAAATACAAAAATAATTTTGACTATTAATAGATTGGATAAAAGGAAAAGAATTGATCTATTAATTAGAACATTTTATAAATTACAAAAAGTAAACAAAGATATTGTTCTAATTATAATAGGAACAGGTGAAGAAAAAGATAATTTATTAAATCTTGTAGATGATTTAAAACTTAATAACAAAGTATTTTTTACAGGCTTTGTATCTGATGAAATATATAAAAAATATCTGGTAGCTTCTGAAGTTATTGCGTATCCAGCATGGTGTGCTTGGGGATTAGTGCCCTTGGAGTCATTAGCACATAATAAAAAAACTATTGTATCAAACGATGCTATGATTTTTCAATCTGTAGCTGATCTAGAAAATACTGAAATTTTTAATCCAGATGAAGATAGTTTGTTAGAAGCTTTAAAAATAGCACTAACAAAAAAAGACTTTCAGACTAAAGATTTTATTAATAATTTTTTTTCTTGGGAAATTTTCTTTAAAACTATATTTAAATTATTTGAAAAAGAAAAAAAATTACTAATAATAAATTCACATCCAGTAAATTATCATACTCCAATCTATAAGCAAGCAAGTGAAATTGATAATGTACAAACAAAAATATTATTTTTATTAAATGTTTTTAAAGATGAATTTAATGAAAATAATTGGCCAATTGATTACTCAAATTCAAAAAAGCAATTACTTACAGGTTATGATTATAAATTTATAAAAAATTATGCACCAATAACTTCAAATAGTTTTTTTGGTTTATTAAATTTTGGGATTATTTTAGAAATCATTAAATATAGGCCGCAATTAGTGCTTGTTTTTGGTTGGATGCATTTAATCTTACCAATAGTAATCTTTCTTTCATTTTTTCTGAAATATAAAATTATATTAAAAGGTGAAGCAGATTTAATTAATAAAAAAAATACTGGTATAAATAAATTAGCTAAAAATTATTTAAAAATACTATTTATGAAAATTGATTTTATAACTTATAGTTATAAAAAAAATATGGAATATTTTTTGGATAAAAATATTAAATCAAATAAATTATATTTTTTTCCATGTGCTGTAGATAATTCTTATTATAAAAAAATAAACAATGAACTAAATAAATTCGAAATTAGAAAAAAATTTTTAATAAATAATAACGAAATTGTAGCCTTATATGTTGGGAGATTTGATAGTAGAAAAAGAATTTTATACTTACTATATATATTTTCGAAATGTAAATTTAACAGTTTTGTAAAATTATATTTAATAGGCGATGGTGATTTAAAAAACGATGTAATAAATTATGTAAACAAAAATAATTGGATTAATAAGAAAGTTATTATTGAATCATTTAAAAATCAATATGAAACATGTTTATTTTATAAGATGTCAGATTTTGTTGTTTTACCATCTATTAAAGATCCTTCACCTAAAGTTTTAAACGAAGCATTAAATTTTAACTTACCATCTCTTATATCTGATAATATTGGAACAGCAGATGATCTAATTATTAACGAATATAATGGTTTGATTTTTAGAACATTTTCTGAGAATGATTTTATTTATAAATTTGAAAAATTAGTTAATAATAAAAATTTTAGATTAAACTTGTCTAAAAATTGTACAAAAACAATAGAAAAATGGTCAATAGAAGAAGATATTAATGTACTTAAAAAACTTATCTATAAAAGCAACAATGATTAGAAGACATAAAGTATATGGTCAAATTTATGAAAAAAATCTTAACACACATTATAAAGGGCCTCATGGATATTATAAAATTGTAACAAATTCTTCTGGATTTAGAAATGAAGAAGATTTTGTTGCAAAAAAAAATAAAAAAAAAAGAATTTTATTATTTGGTGATTCATTCACGGCGGGAGATAATATATCTCACGGTTATAGATTTTCAGATCTTTTAAATCAAAGTTTATCTGATACCGAAATTTATAATTATGGCATTAACGGCACTGGCACTGATCAACAATACCTTATATTTTTAAATGAGTGTATGCAAATTGATTATGATTTAATAATATTATGTTTAACCGTAGAGAATATAAAAAGAAATTTACAACAATTTAGAGAATTCAGATTTAATAATATTGGAAATAAAATATATCCAAAACCATTTTTTGTAATTAAAAATAATAAATTAGAGCTGAACATTAATCAAAACAATCAATTATTAAAAAAAAATATAATTTCAAAAATGAAAGATAAAGTAAAATTTATTTTAAGAACAAATATGAACTATAATCCAAATAATATATTAGTAAAATTATTAAAAAAAGATAATTTTTTAGAATATTCAGATAAAAGGAATAATGCATGGCAGTTGTTGAAAAAAATTATTTTTGAATGGTCCTTAAAGGCTAAAAAACCAATACTTGTAATGCCTATTCCTTTGCCTGAGCACTATTTATATAATGTAAATTACGAAAATATAGATCAAAGATTCTCAGAATTAGAAAGAGATATACCGGGTTTAAGCTATTTAAATTTATTCAATGAATATATTAGGTTGAACTATTCTGAAAGGAATAATATTCACTTGAGTGCATTTGATCCTCATATTTCAAATTATGGAAATAAATTAATATTTAACTTCTTAATAAATAAAATTAAAAACTATGAATTTTAAAAATAAATATTTTCTAGGTATATCTTGTTTTTATCATAATTCATCTGCTGCATTAGTAGAAGATAATAAAATTATTGCAGCAGCGGAAGAGGAACGTTTTTCTAGAATTAAGCATGATAAGTCTTTTCCTATTAAAAGTATTTTATTTTGTTTAGAATATGCCAACATATCAATTGACCAAATTAATAGTATTGTTTTTTATGACAATAGTTTTAAAACCTTGGAGAGGTTTCAAATAACTAATTCTAGATTAAAAATAATTGATTATTATAAAGCCTCAAAAAAAATAATTAATAATAGATTTTTTATTAGAGAAAATTTTAAAAAATTTTTTAATATACATCCTAAAACAAAAATTTATTTTTTAGATCATCATTTATCTCATGCATCATCTGCATTTTATCCTTCTGCTTTTAGCGACTCAGCAATACTTACCATTGATGCTGTTGGAGAGTGGGCAACAACTACTATTGCACACGGGTCAAATAATAAAATTAAAATACTTAAATCTATTAATTTTCCTAATTCTGTAGGATTGCTATATTCAGCATTTACAAGCTACTGCGGATTTAAGGTTAATTCTGGTGAATACAAATTAATGGGGTTAGCTCCATATGGCAAGCCTAATTATTATGATATCCTTAAAAATAAAATATTAAAAATATTTGAAGACGGATCTATAAAATTAAATTTAAAATATTTTAATTTTAGATTTGAACAAAAAATATTTACTGATCATTTAACAAAAGAATTAGGTTTTCCCCCAAGATTAGAGGATCAAAATATTTCTCAAGAATATTGCGATTTGGCATCTAGTATTCAAAAAATAGTTGAAGAAATTGTCATAAATCTTGCCTATCATGCGAAAAAAATAACAAATTCATCTAACTTAGTTATGGCTGGCGGTGTAGCATTAAATTGCGTAGCAAATGGTAAACTTTATTTTAAAAAAATTTTTAAAAATATATGGATACAACCTGCGAGTGGGGATGCTGGAGGAGCTTTAGGAGCAGCATTATATATCAGTTTTAATAAATTTAATAATTTAAGAATTCCAAATATTGAAAGTCAAAAATCATCTTTGTTAGGCCCATACTATAATAATCAAAAATCTATAAATGATTTAGAAAAATTTAATTGTGTTTATAAAATTATTAATGAAAAAGAAATTCCTAAATATTTAGCAAATAAATTAATTGAAGGAAATATAATTGGTTTTTTTAATGGTAGAATGGAATATGGACCTAGAGCTCTTGGTTCACGATCTATTTTAGCCGATCCTAGAATTAAAAAAGCTCAAACCATAATTAACAAAAAAATTAAGTATAGAGAATCTTTTAGACCATTTGCAGCTATGTTGTTAAGGGAAGATGCTAATAAATTTTACGATTTTGATGAAGATACTTCCTATATGCTATTTGTAAGTAAATTAAAAAAAAGTTATAGAATTAATCAAATTAAGTCACCATTAAATTTAATTGATAATTTACATTTGGAGAGGTCAGAATTTCCTGCTGTTATACATGCTGATTATTCAACAAGACTTCAAATTTTAAAAAAAAATGATAATAAAATTCTTTTTGAAGCACTAAAAATTTTTAAAAAGGAAACAGGCATAGGTATTTTTGTAAATACATCATTTAACATTAGAGGTGAGCCTATAGTTTGTACACCTACTGATGCTTATAAATGTTTTATGAGAACAGAACTTGATATATTAATAATAAATAATTTAATATTTAAAAAAAGAGACCAACCCAAATTAAAAAATGATATCGATTGGAAGAAAATTACAAAAATGGATTGATGATTTAAGATTATTATTTTTAATTAATAAACTTAGGCATAATATTAAAAAAAATAGATTTGAAATATCAATTGCTAAAAATAGTTCTTTTGAAAAATATAATGAAATAGGACTTTTGGAGATAACAGATGATATTTATATTAATTTTGAAAATTTTAAAAAAACATACTTATTAAATAGTCAAAAAATTCACGATAAAAAATCTATTCTTTTGTTATATAAAATTATTCAAATACAAAGAAAGTATATTAATCATAAAAAAGAAAACATTAATCCATTTAATTATGAAATGTATTAATTTTAATGCAAATTTATTACAAATTGTTAAATTTATTAGAAAAAAATAATG
>MDTG01010415.1_pt1 | contig 21857 bp, 22 predicted proteins | sample 811421 | NCBI WGS metagenome assembly MDTG01 (sample SAMN05326645, study PRJNA326480) | marine metagenome | isolation source: seawater | place: Pacific Ocean: South East | collected 2011 | reverse complement strand
AGAAAGTATCGGTTCGAGTCCGATCAGTGGTACATAATATTTAATTAATTATTTTACTGGAATAACAAAATTCGGTGTATATGTCCTGTGTTTATCAGTAATGGAATCTGTTATGCCTAAATCAAAAAAGAATACACTCCCGACGAGTTTAGCACCTTCCATTTCACTTGGTATATTTCCATATGCTTTTTTACCAGTTTCAGTTTCACAATCAAACACTAGAGGGTCATCAGATCTTCTTATTTGATGTGTTCCTGGTATCTCCAAGTCTAAATTAATTCTTTTGTTTGTTACTTTACATCTTCCCTCACTACCATCGCTGAAAGATAGAGTAACAGGGACTGTTGGATCATTAACTATTGTTGCACAGGATACTAGAAGGGTTGATAGTAACACTAAGGAAGTTTTTTTCATTGTACACCTCAAATAATATCCCTGATTAATTATCTTTAATATAATATAAATACATTTTATTTTCAAATTTATGACACTACAGTGTAAATCAGCATCGAAACATGACTCAAACATATATTTCTGTTACTCTGAAGATCGACATAGTCAGCTAATAGAACCAGTACTCTAAATCTCTCTGTGAGTATAAGATTTATGATAGTGGGTAAACAAATTAACTATGATAGAAAAAATTATAAAAGTTTTTAAAGATCAAGGTATAGAGGTGAACTCTAAACAATCAGATTTACTTAAAGAAATATTTAAAAAGTTTTCTTCTGAGAGATCATATATAGATAAACTACAAAATAATAAAACTGAAAGAAGAAGTTTTTATATATGGGGAAATGTTGGAAGAGGAAAAACCCTTATTACTACAGCTTTTTTCAATACTCTTAAAGAGCCTAAAAAATCTTTTCATTATATTGATTTTATGCAATACGTACATAATGAGTTATCAAATCTATCTAATAAGAGAAACCCTTTAGACTTACTTACTAAATCTTTAGCTAAAAAATATAAAGTTATATTCATAGATGAGTTTCAGGTTGAAGATATAACTGATGCTATGATCATAGGGAGCTTACTAAACCAGCTTATCAAGTCAGATATTACCTTATATTTAACATCTAATGCACATCCAGAGGACTTATATAAGAATGGCTTGCAGCGAGAAAATTTTATAAAAAATATGAGAGTTTTAGCAAAATCATTGAATATTTATATGTTAGAGGGTGCAACTGATTACAGAACAAAGAAAATTATTGATATAAAGCAGAAAGAGACAAGCAAGATATATAATGATGACGATATTATTTCCATCATAGAAGATAATTTTAAAAATACAGTTATAAGTAAAGATAAATTCACAGTTAACTCAAAAGATTTTAGTTGCAATGCACTTTCTAATCAATTCTTATGGATTTCTTTTGATACTTTTTTTAGAGAAGCTAATGGTTCAAAAGATTATATTGAAATATCAAGAAAAAATGAATGGATATTTATAAGTGATTTTATGAGTTGTGATGATCATTCAGCAGATATGATAAGAAGATTTATCTCTTTCATCGATATCTGTTACAGAGATAAAACAAAAGTTAAGTTTTTTTTAAAAAATTATAAATTCAAAGATTTATATGTGGGTGATAAATTAGAGTTTTTATGGAATAGATGTTGTAGTCGATTAAATGAAATGCAAAATGAAGATTACTTACTCTAAATATTTATTTCTTACTGTACTCATCAATAGGAACATGTGTCATAATAAAATATCGTAAAAAATATTTAAGGGATATTAAGCATATATAGAGTTTAAATTTTTTTGAAAAATAAATTACTATTTTAATTGATTAAATAATACAGAGGAAATAAATGAAAGATACTCTAATTTGTGGTGTTGGAAACTCGCTTGTAGATAGTGAGTATAAAGTTAAAGATGAAGAATTAAGTCAGCTTCTGTTGACAAAGGGTTGCATGGAGTTGAATGATAGTGATAATCATATTAAATTATCGGAGAGTTTACAAAAGTCACATGGAATTGTAAAGAAGATGCCAGGAGGATCTGTGGCAAATTCTTTATACACAATTTCCAAATTTGGGCTCAATGTATCTTTTACAGGACGAGTATCAAATGATGAAGCAGGAAATACTTTTATAAATACGTTTGAAAGTAACGGGGTTGATCTTTTTATAAAACAAGTTGATCATGGCATCACAGGTGAGTGTATTGTACTAATAACCCCCGATCATGAGAGGACTATGTATACACACCTAGGTGTGTCATCTGAATTATGCATTGATGACATAAGTAGAGATGCAATAATAAAATCAGAATATCTATTGATAGAGGGTTATTTGGTAACCTCAAAAAATACGAAAGATGCAGCTATCTATAGTCTAGACGTTGCGACAGAGAACAATACAAAAAAAATAATAACTCTTTCTGATCCAAACATAGTTAAATTTTTCAAAAATGATATGATGAGTCTAATTAATAAGAAGTTTGATATAATTTTTTGTAACAAACAAGAAGCCTTAAATATATCCTCCACTGTTAATATCAATTCAGCTATGAGTTTTTTAAAAAAATATTCTAAAGAAGTGATAATTACATCTGGCAATGAAGGAGCGTATGTAAGCAAGGAAGATGAAATAATACATGTCCAATCAAAAAAATCTGAACCTGTAGATCTAACAGGAGCTGGTGATATGTTTTTAGCGGCTTACATGTCGGCAATTTTTAAAAATAAAACGGTTATTGAACGTATTAATTTTGCGAATGAGTGCTCAGCGAGAATTATAGAAAGATATGGAGCTAAGTTCGACAGTCATGAAGATTATAAAAATCTTCACTCACTCTTGTAAACTTCTTAATATTTCAACTAGAGTTTTATTAGGATCTTTACTACTCGTAATGGATCTCCCAATAACTAGATAACTAGCACCTAGATTCATTGCTTCAATAGGTGTCCATACTTTATGGTGATCATCAGTACTTTTATCCAATCTAATGCCTGGTGTTACAAATAATTTCTGATCATTCGAAATAGTTTTTATATCATCAGGTGAACAAACAAATCCATCAATGTTTGTGTTTAAACCAATATCCTTCAATCTATCTATTTCATGTTTTCTACTGGATCCATAAATAGCTTTGCAGTCATCATCGCTAAGGCTTGTAAGAACAGTAACTCCAATTAATTTTGTCTTTGTCTGAGAATCATTTTTTGCTCGAACAGCGCTAGATGCCATTTCAATACCACCCGACAAATGAATATTTAACATCCAAATGTTTAGTGAAAATGCTGATAAACATGCTTTGTAGACAGTAGTTGGTATATCATGGAATTTTAAATCAAGAAAAATTTCAAAACCTTTGTTATGAATTTGATGAACACAGTTTGGTCCGTATTTAGTAAACATCTCTTTTCCGATTTTAAGTCGACAAAGTTTAGGGTCTAGCATTTCTATAAATTCATGCATCTTTTTTATATCATCAAAGTCAAGAGCTACAATGATTTTGTTTTTATCTATCATTTGTTGAGACCTTTTCATTTATAGTAATGGGGACTATTGATTGCCAGTAATTGCATGATGGGCAGAGCCAAATATAGGTTTTAGGTGAGTATCCGCAATTACTACAATTATATGTTATAAAGTTATTTTTAATCATAGTAAGAAGTTCAAAATACATTTCAGTCCCGTTATTATTGCTTTGATATAATTTATCATAGATTGCAGCAAATGAATTTTTGCTAGTTTTTTCAAGATATTCTATTGGTGATGCAAAGTCATTTATATTAAACATAAATTCATAGAGATCAGGTGAAAATTCATTGTATGTCGAGTATTTTAAAATAATATCCTCAATATGAGAGTCAACTTTTTTATCTTGATGCATTTTTGACATATCTAGTATGTCATTTGATAATATAATTAAGAATAACGGGTTAATCTTTACAAGATTAAGTAAATAGTCTAGAGCGAGATCTGTATTGGTAGTCATATTTATCTTAAAAAGCATCGAAAAGGCACGCGTACATTCATCGTTTACATCAATTGCTTTTTTTAAGACAGTAATAGACTTGTTTAATTGATTATCATTTTGATATTCTGCTGCTTTCTCGCAATAATACTGAGACAAAATTATATTAATAGATAAGTTTCTTATTTTTTCTTGTTTAAGGTTCTTTGTAAAATTAATAGCAGTATCCCAATCTTTTGAGATTTCATATATCAATAATAAATATTCAATACATGATTCTTGATACGTTTTGTTTTCTTTTAACGTAATTAATATTTTTTCTGATTTATCATAAAGCCCAGCTGAAAAGAAATCTTTAGCAAGCTCATAAAGAGATTGATTTTTAATGCTTCTATCTAATTTTGGTCGAGATAATAAGTTTTGATGTATGAGTATAGCTTTATCAAATTCACCTCTTCTTCGATAAACGCCCCCGAGAGCTAGATGAGTTTCTATAGTAGAGCTATCTACGTCAATTAGATCAGTAAATATTTTTAATGCTTTATCGTCCTCATTATTTAATAGATAGTTAAGGCCTCTAAAATACTCTGCACTGTATACGTTATCAGGACCAGAAGATTTTTTAGAATTAGAAAGTAAGTAGGCTATTATAACGATTGATAATAATATAAGAAGAGTTTCAATCATTCAATCCCATCTCTTAATGGGTTTCTTCTTAGATTGTCTAGTTCTTCTTGATTATTCTCTAAGGCAATTTTCATTTCTCGGGCTTTTCTTTTGTAAGATACTACTATAGCAACTAAATATATGATTGAGGTTATTATTCCTGCAATGAATGAATAGAGTAATAAAAGTGAAAGTGGAATTTCAAAGCTTTTAATGTATAAGTTTATATTTGTTGGTTGTACATTATATGTGGATAAAACAACAGAAATTATTATTAAACTGGCAGTGAATATTAAAAAAAATAATTTTCCCATATTTGTATTCTAAAGTAATTTTCTAGAATTGAATAGGTTATATATTATTCACTCTAGACTTTAATTCCTTACTAGGTTTAAAATGGACAGTATTTCTTCTTTCCAATGCAATTTTCTCACCAGTTTTTGGATTGCGTGCAATACGAGATTGATGGGAATGCAAACTGAATGTGCCAAAACCTCTTATTTCTATCCTCTCCCCTTGATAAAGGTTAGAGCTCATAAAATCAATTATTTTCTTGATTGAGTATTCTGTATCAGATAAGTTGAGTTTTTTACTCTCAGAGACTAGGTTAATAATATCTGATTTATTCACTGTCATTTGATTGTGAACAAATCACTTGAAAGTTTTTCTTGTCAATAGATTTAATTTTACATCTAATTCTTTTTGATGGCTCAAGTGTATTTTCTTCGATTATGACTTTCAATTCTTTTTGAAGTAGCTTTAATGAACCAGTCAAATTATTGTCTAATTTTATATAAACTCCTGTGTCTGTCACACTTACAACTTCAACTTCAATTTCTGATCCAATCTCTAAATCAGAAGTTAGATTATCGAAGTTAGACTCAATATGCTGCTTCAAGCCAAGAGAGATTCTTTCTCTATCTGAGTCGATAGATAATACTACTGCTTCGATAGTATTGCCTTTTTTATATGATCTAATAAAATCTTCAGGTTTACCAAGATTTGTTACGTCCGAAATATGTACTAATCCGTCTATGCCGCCATCCAGACCAACAAATATGCCAAAGTCAGTAACTGATTTAATTTCACTCTTAATGCTATCTCCTTTCTCGTGGGTTGAAGAAAATATTTCCCATGGATTCGAGAGACATTGCTTATAACTCAAAGATAATCTACGTTTTTCTTCGTCAATTTCTATAACCTTAACGTTAATCTTATCTCCCAGATTAAGAATTTTTTTAGGACTAATATTTTTGTTTGTCCAATCTAGTTCTGAGGTTCTTACTAGACCCTCAATATTGTCACCTAGATCGACAAAGACTCCATACTCAGCAATATTTACCACCTTGCTTTCATAAACTTCATTTAATTCTATATTGCCCTCAACCTTTTCCCAAGGATCATCTGACAACTGCTTCATTCCTAAACTTACTCTATTTTTATCTTCATCAAATTTAAGAACTTTTACATCAATTTCATCGCCAACTTTTAAAATTTCTTGTGGATGATTTATTCTTTTCCATGAAATATCTGTGATATGAAGCAAGCCATCAATGCCTCCTAAATCAATAAAAGCTCCATAGTCTGTAAGATTTTTCACAAATCCTTTAGTAACATTGCCTTCTGCATATTTTTCTTTAATTTCCTCAGAGCTTGAGTTTTGGTCAAGTAAGACTGCTTTCCTTGATAAGACGATATTATTTCTTATCCTGTCCATTTTAATAATTTTAAAATCTAATGTCTTTCCTTCTAAGTAATCTGTTTCTTTTGTAGGTCTTACATCAACTAGAGATCCAGGAAGAAAAGCTTTTATATCCATAAGTTCAACAGTGAATCCTCCTTTTACTTTGCCACAAACTTTACCTGAAACAATTTCCTGATTATCAAGTAAAGACTCTAAAGTTGACCAAACTTTTTTCCTTTTTGCTTTTTCTCTGGATAATATCGTTTCTCCGTATCCATCTTCAATAAGATCAAGAGTAACGTCTACTATATCGCCTATAGCTACTTCCAGTTCTCCATCGGAATTCATGAATTGACTTTTTGGGATGATTCCCTCTGACTTCAGTCCAGCGTTTGTAATTACAAAGTCATTTTTTATATCTATAACTTTTGCAGGAATTATCTCTCCTGGCGTCATATTTAACTGAGAAATATTTGATTCTAGTAGTTTCTCAAATTCTGTAGTTGCTGTCATATGTCATAATTAAATAATTTTATGTAATAGTATACAAATTTAATATTTTATCAACAATTGCATTGGGATTTAGACTAGAAGTATCAATTATATGTGCATTATTAGGTATTTTAAGTGGCGATATAGCTCTATTCATGTCACTTTCATCTCTCAACCTCAAAGATTCAAGTACATCCTCAAATACTACATTTTCTCCTCTATTAATTAGCTCTTCAAATCTTCTCCTAGCTCTTATCTCTAATGATGCATTTACATATAACTTTAAGTTGGCATTTGGAAATACCTCTGATCCCATATCCCTTCCATTTGCAATCAAACCCTCACCTTTAACACAAGAATGCTGTATTGCTAACATTCGATTCCTCACTTCAGGAATCTTAGATACGATAGATGCAGCTTTTCCTACATACTCATCATATAGTAAATGATCAATTTTTTTATCTTTATAGAATATTTCTAACTCATAAGTATCAGAATTACTTTTTAGAGATATATTCGATACTAAATCATCTAAGTTATCGATAATGTCGAGAGATTTTTTGTTCTGTGATGCAATATATCCAACTGAGCGGTAGAGTTTTCCGCTATCTAATAAATTGAAGTTTAATTTTTTGGCAAGTATTTTTGATATCGTTGTTTTACCAGAACTGCTAGTTCCATCAATTGTAATTATACTGGTGAGTTTAGATTTCAAATATATTTACTCTCTGTTGTCTCATCAATTCAACAAATGTAGGAAATGATGTAGAAATATTTTTTGTATCATTAATTGTAATAGATTTTTTTGAAATTAAACCTGCTATAGCAAATGACATAGCAACTCTATGATCTCCATAACTCTTAACTTTTCCTCCCAATATCTCACCACCCGTAATTGATAATGAATCTGTAGTAGATGTAACATCAACTCCTATGCATTTTAGCCCTTCTTCCATTGCTTTTAATCTATCGCTCTCTTTATATCTTAATTCCTCGATACCAGAAATATTAGAAACACCCTCAGAAACTGCGCAGGCAATAAATAATATTGGTAATTCGTCTATAAGAGTTGAGATTATATCTCCGCCGATAGTAATAGATTTTAGTTTAGAATATTTAATTTCAAGATCAGCAATTTTTTCATTTGATACAACTCGTATGTTTTTTATATTTATACTTGCGTTCATTTTCTGTAGAACTGCAATTATACCAATTCTGTATTCATTAATATTAACATCTGGTATGGTAATTTCTGAATCTTTCAAAATAAGTGCCGCAACTATAAAAAATGATGCGGATGATATATCAGCAGAGATTTCGATGTTCTTAGCAAGTAACTTCTGATGTCCCGATATAGTGAATGTGTTTTTTGATCTAGTTATATCACATCCAAAATGCTCTAGTAAGTTTTCAGTATGATCTCTCGTAGGTATTTTTTCATAAAATTTATGCTTACCTTTGATGAATAATGCTGCAAGAATCATACAAGATTTTATTTGAGCACTAGCTATTTCTTGAGTGTAGCTTATTGGAGATATTTTTGTTTTTGGAGTAATAGTAAGTGGTGCCTTGAAATTAACGGACTGTATCTCTGCTCCAACATTGCTCAAGGGTTCAATTATTCTCCTCATAGGTCTATTTCTCAATGAATCATCACCTGAGATTGATGAGGAGAAGTTTTGAGTTGCTAGTACTCCAGTTAGTAAACGAATAAGCGTTCCAGAGTTACCAGCATCTATTACACTATTTGGTTTTTTAAGACCAAACAACCCTAGACCTTTTATCGTAACTTGCGTCTTATTCAGAGTAATATCTGCACCTAGCATTTTCATTGCAGAAATAGTGTTTAAGCAATCATCAGAATTAAGAAAGTTAGTTATTTTCAGTGTTCCATCGGCAATAGATCCTAAAATTATACTTCTATGAGAAATTGATTTGTCTCCTGGTATATTAATTTTTCCATGAAAAGATTTTGATTTATTAATAATCAGATTATTATGATTGCTCATTTAGTTTTGCTCTGAATTTTCTTTAGGTATTTTTCAAGATTATCATCATTAGAGTTTTTAATAAGAAGTTTTATTCTCAGAATATTCTTTTCAATCCTACTTATTGATTCATTTATATTAGATCTATTATTGATAAAGATATCAGACCACATCTTAGGATCACTTTTACTCAATCTGACATGCTCTTTTATCCCTCCTCCTAACAATAAGGGTAGGTTTTTATCTATAACAGACTGAGGTAATGAGTCCATGAAAATATATGACATTAAATGAGATATATGACTTGTTTGTGCCATGAGCTTATCATGTTTATTTTTATTAATATAATGAGGAATTGAGCCAATAGATTTCCAAAAAAGAAATATTTTATTGCATATAGACTTTTTTACCTCATCCTTATTAAGGATAAACACAATTTTATCTTTATACATATCAGTTTCATGATATCTGATACCTGATTTTTCCGACCCTACCATAGGATGGCAACTTAGATATTGTATTTTAGAGTTTATCAAAATTTTTTTTATAGTTGAGTGCAGATTACCTTTGGAACTTCCTATATCAGTTAGTATAGTTTTCTTTTTAATGGTTTTAAGGATTTTCTTTATCAAATGGGGATATGTGCTGATAGGTGTACATAATATAACCAAATCTGGATGTTCCATATCATTTAAGTCTTGATATACATCATCAACAATTTTATTTTTATATGCATATTTAAGTGTGTTTGTATCTAAGTCTAATCCGGATATTTTCTTTGTAATATTGTATTTTCTTATTGATTTACATAATGATGAGCCCATCATTCCTAGACCACAAACTAAAATATTATTATATTTTTTCATTATAAAATTTTTTCAGGTATTTTATAAATTTCTCATTATCTCTACTCTTTCCAAGTGAAACTCTTAAATAATCCGGAAGTTTGTAGTTTGTAAGAGGTCTAACAATAATTCCTTGTTTAAGCAAATATGAAAATAGTTTATTTGATTTTTTTCCAGCATTGAAAGAGATAAAGTTACAATTTGTACCTAAATAATTAATTGATAATGATTTAAAAACATCTGTGAGTTTTCTAATAGCTAAATTATTGTTATCCTTACTTTTTTTTATAAATACTTTATCTTTCAAAGCAATCAAGGCTGCTTTCTGGGCAAACATATTAGTATTGAATGGTTGTTTAAATTTTTTTATATTTTCTATATTTTCAGGGCTCGATATCCCATAACCAACACGAAGAGCAGCCAAACCATAAATCTTAGATAATGATCTTGTAATATACAGATTATTATATTTTTTCAATAGGCTTACCGCACTTTTATCTATCGTAGGCTCTAAATACTCATAATATGCTTCATCAATTACAACAGAGATTCTTCTAGGAATCGATTCTAGAAATTTATCTATAATTGGTAACTTGATGTATGTGCCTGTTGGATTAGCTGGATTAGCAATAAAGATTAGTTTTGTCTTTTTTGAAATCTTTTTTAAAATATCATTCATATCTATACCTAAGTAATTTGAGTGATTTTTTTTCCTATCTGGGTTGCTAGTAACTATCTTTGCATTTAACAATTTACAAATAATTTCATAAACAAGGAACGAATGCTTTGGAATAATTACTTCTGATGTATCTGTGACTACTGCTCTAGAGATAAATTCAAGAATTTCGTTACTTCCATTGCCAATAATTAAGTTATTAGTTTTAATTTTATTTCTCAGAAGCTTAGTTATTTCATTTAATAAGGTATGAGGAATACTATCTGGATAAAGGTTAAAGTTATGTTTGTTCTTAGCAATATATTTAGAAACTTTCTCAGAAACAAATGGATTTTCATTTGAAGCTAGTTTAACAACATTTTTAATATTATATTTTTGTTGAACATCATGAATATTAAATCCTGGTGTATATTTAATTATTTTTTTTACTGTCACTGATCTATGCTCTTTGGATATGATCCTAATAATTGGAAATATTTAGATGTAGATTTAATTTTTTTAAGTGCAGTAGAAATTTTTTTATTATTGATGTGTCCTAAGATATCAATTAAAAATAGATATTCCCAATTTCTATCCTTTGTTGGAATAGATTCTATCTTTGTCATAGAAATATTATTAACAGATAGAATATCAAGTATTTTTGATAAAGCACCAGATTTATTTTGTACAGACATAACAAAAGTTGTTTTATCATTCTTAGACTCATTTACTTCAGTGTTTCCAATAATAAGGAACCTTGTTGTATTATTATGAATATCATGAATATTTCTTGAGACAACTTTAAGACCATATAATTTACTGCACACTTCATTTGCAATACATGCAGAGTTTTTATACTTTTTTGCTTGCAGAGCTGCCGTAGCATTACTATCTGCAGATATGCATTCAGCATCAGGGCAGTTTTTTGAAATCCACATACTGCATTGAGAAAGGGTTTGATTGTGAGAATATATTTTTCTTATATTCTTTAGTTTACCATCTGTAGACATTAAGCAATGTTTAATTGCAATATTTTGTTCTCCACATATATTAATTTTATACTTAATAAGAAAGTCTAGTGTGTTTTTTATACTACCCTGGTTAGAATTCTCTACAGGAACCACACCATAATCACTGATATTATTTTTAACTGCATCGAAAACTTCAAGTATATTTTTTTTACTGTTCTTTGTTATGCTATTACCAAAAAATTTACTAGTAGCTATCTCACTGTATGTACCCTCCGGACCTAGAAAAGAGACTGTTAGATTAGTTTCTAAAGACAGGCATGAAGATATAATTTCTCTATAAATATTATGAATATGATCAGCCTGAAGTGGGCCATTATTGAGCTTTCTTAAGTTTTTAATTATTTGTGATTCCCTATCTGGTCTAAAAATTGAGGAGTCATCTGATGATTTTTTGTGTTCAGCAACTTTTTTTGCGATATTCGCCCTTTGATTCAAAAGATCTAAAATTTTTTTATCTATTGAGTCTATTGATTTACGAAATTTTTTTAACATCTCTACTCATTTGTACGTTCTGATGATACTGCAGATATTTTCTCACTATCAGACATATCTTGCAATCTAACACCTTGTGTATTTCTGTTGATAGTCTTCATATCAGTTGCAGATATTTTAATTGTTTTTCCCTTATTTGTAATAAGTATTATATGATCTGTATCATCTAAATTAACAGCGCCCACCACTTGTCCATTCCTCTGGGATGTTTTGATTGATATAACACCTTGACCTCCTCTATTCTGTTCATTATAAGATTCAACGGATATCTTGTTTCCGAATCCATTTTCAGTTACAAAGATTACTTGATCATGGGTTACGTTAAGTGATGATATTATTTTAGCATCATTTGTAAGTTTTATACCAACAACTCCCTGTGTTCCTCTAGTTCTCTCTCTTATTTGTGATTCAAGAAACATTATTGATTTGCCTGATGAGGAAGATAAAATTATTATGTCTTTACCACTGGTATGAAGTGCATTAAATAAATAATCATCATTTTTTAGTAGGATAGCTTTAAGCCCACTATTCCTTACCTTTTTGAATGATGAGAGTGATAATCTGTTCACCATTCCATTCCTTGTTGTCAAAAATAGATAGCTATCTTCATCAAAATTTTTGATAGCGAGTATTGCGGAGATTGACTCATCAGACTCGAGTGATAATATATTATTAATTGATTTTCCTCTAGCTTGTCTACTAGTATCAGGTATATCAAAAACTCTGATTGAGAATGCCTTGCCTTTAGTAGAAAAACATAAAATCGTATCATGTGTATGAGCACAAACTAATAACTTTGCCTTATCTCCCTCTTTGAAATTAGCAGCATTGACTCCCCTTCCTCCACGTTTTTGACTTCTAAATTCGCTGATTGGCATGCGCTTGACATAATTAGCATCTGTGAGCACTACTATTACGTCCTCTTTTTTTATCATATCCTCTTTATTCAACAGACCCTCATCTTTTGAAATTTTTGATCTTCTTTCCTGTCCATACATATTTTTAATTTCATCTAATTCTTTTATCATGAGATGATTTAATTCCTCGGGTTTAGATAAAATATTCAAATACTCCTTAATTGAAGTTATAGCGTCATGATAATCACTCAGTATTGTATCTTGTTCAAGATTTGTTAGCTTATTTAGCTTCATATCAAGAATTGCTTGTGCCTGATTATCGCTAATCTTATAACTACCTTTATTTAGGCCAACTGTACTATCAACAGTCATATAATCCGAGCAATCTTTTATTAACTTCGATAAAACCCATTTATCGCTGGAGGTTGACCATGATTCTTTTATAATTTTTTTTCTTGCTTCTTCGGTTGATTTAGATTTTTTTATTAATTCAATCATATGATCAATATTAAATAAGGCAATACTCAATCCTTCAAGGATGTGTGCTTTACTATATGTTTTATTTAGTAAATATAACGTTCTTCTGGTGATTATTTCTCTTCTATGTTTAATAAATTCATTTAATGCTTCAGGTACACTAATAGTATTTGGTTCTCCATCAACTAGACAGACCATGTTTACTGAAAATGATGTTTGTAAATTTGTTTGTTTATATAAACTGCTTAGAATTACATCTGGTTGTTCACCTTTTTTAAGCTCGATAACAACACGTAATCCATCTCTATCAGATTCATCTCGTAAATGACTTATACCGGAAATCTTTTTATCTCTAACCAACAAGGCGATAGATTCTATAAGTTTAGCTTTATTTACCTGGTACGGTAGCTCATTAATTATTATTGAGCTTTTATCTTTATTTTCTTCTATTTTATGAACTGCTCTAATTTTAAATGAACCTCTACCAGTTTTTATAGCTTGATATATTCCGCCATTATCTTTGATTTCTGCACCAGTTGGAAAATCAGGCCCTTTAAATCCAGCCTCTTCAATAAATTGATCTATTGATTCAGACTCTGCTAGGGATGGTTTTTTTATTATTGATACAGCTCCATCAATAACTTCATTAAGATTATGAGGAGGGATATTTGTTGCCATACCAACCGCTATTCCAGATGCTCCATTAATAAGAAGATTTGGAAGCCGTGTTGGCAAAACTGATGGTTCACTCTCAGATCCGTCATAGTTTGGATTAAAGTCAACAGTATTTTTATCAATATCTGATAGTAATTCATGAGACAGTCGGGACATTCTGACTTCTGTGTATCTCATGGCAGCTGGAGAGTCGCCGTCAATAGACCCAAAATTACCTTGCCCATCAACTAGTGGATATCTCATAGAGAATGATTGAGCAAGTCTTACGATAGTATCATAGACTGCTGTATCACCATGAGGGTGGTATTTACCAATTACATCGCCCACAATCCTGGCTGATTTTTTATAGGCTTTGTTATATCCATTGTTAAGCTCATGCATAGAGTAAAGTACACGTCTATGAACTGGTTTTAAACCGTCTCTAACGTCTGGTAGAGCTCTACCAACAATAACTGACATAGCGTATTCGATGTAAGAATGACGCATTTCATCATCTAATTTTATTTGTGAATATTCAGACATTTATGGGTAATTTTGTGCCATTTTTCATTAAATATTTTAACATAAATAGACGTTATAAACGATATAAATTCAAGCCGTAACGTTATAGAATTTTATAATGTTTGTAGTTTCTTCAAAGTGGATTTTTCTCAACAATAAAAAGCTTGAAAAAGATAAATCTCTCTTAATTGATGGATCAGTAATCAAGGACATAATAGACACTAAGTCTGTTAAAAAGCTGTACACGAATATTATCGAGATAAATTATCCTAATCACATTTTGATGCCTTCGTTTGCTGAAAGTTATGTGGACATGAATGATTGTTTAAATAAAGCAGACATTGATAGAAAGATTAGTAAATTTTTAGAAAATGGTATCACAAAGCTTCAAGTTGTATCTAAAGATTACAGTCAGATCTTAAAGCATGATGTGGATAATAATTTAGATATGAGCTATATCATCACATTCAATGGAGACAATTGTAATCAGATAAAAATTAAAGAAATGATCAATATTATAGACTTTTATAAATCTGACCCAACTAAAAGGTTTAGTATAAATCTTGAAAACGTTCTACAGTTTGAAAATAATATCATTGAGAAATTATCATCTATAGCGCATGAGATAAATACCAGTATACATATTCAGGGTGATGATCTATCTAAAACAAAAGATATAAGTAAGATTAAGAAGATCGTTAGCTTCTGGGATAGTATAAACCTTCTGGATAATTGTTACTTACATGGTTTTTTTAATAAAAATGAAGATTGGTTATCTTGTGTGAATAAAAAAAATATCAAATTAATGATTAATTATATCGATATTAATTCTCCGGAGAGTATAAAGAAACTTCTATCTTTTATGCAAAATAAATATACGTGTATATTGATAAGTAACAAAAATGGTCAATATAGTTTTTATGAGCTTATTAATTTGATTAATAGTGTAAATCCTCAAAGTTTTAATTCCATTAGTAGTAAGATATTTGATTGTGTTACTCTGAACACCTCCGATATCTTTTTAAAATCGAATAATTCTGATTGTATAAAAAAAGGATTATACGCATCTTTTAATGTTTTTGATTATACAATCAATAAGTTTATCATTAATGATGACACTCCAAATCTAGGTGATCTTGACAACCGAAGCTTATGTAATGTATGGTCAGCTGGTAAACAAATAATATTATGATATGAAAGAAAATCAAGAGGATCATTTTGATCAATATGCTTATGATTGGTGGAACAAAGCCGGATACTATAAGCTTTTGCATAAGTTAAATCCTATTAGACTAGACTACATTGAATCAAATTATTCCTTAAAAGGTAAAAAAGTCTTGGATATAGGTTGTGGCGGAGGCTTACTTACTGAAGAACTGCATAAGAAAGGTGCTATTGTTACTGGCATCGATTCATCATCTAAATCAATAAAAATAGCTAAAAAGCACGCAGAAGAGCAAAGTTTTAATATTACATATTTAAACGAGTCAGTATTTAACTCATCATTTTCTCAACAATTTGATTGTGTAGTATGTTTTGAAATGATAGAGCATATCGACATGCCAAATCTATTATTAGAAAAAATATTAGAAATATCAAAAGATAACTCTATTCTATTTTTATCAACTTTAAATAGAAATCTCAAATCATTCATTTTTGCAAAAGTTTTGGCTGAGTATGTTCTTAAATATGTACCAAAAGGTACGCATCAATATTCAAAGTTTGTAACTCCTTATGAGTTAACAAAAATGATTGAATCGAATCATTACTCATTGAAATCTCTAGATGGATTAAAATTTAATCCACTAAATGAATCATTTTCTATATCTGAGAATATAGATATTAATTATTTTTTATATGCTCAAAGACAATAATTTAATAAATTCTGTACTTTTTGATTTAGATGGAACTCTTGCAGATACATCTAAAGATATGTGTGACTCATTAAATAGAGTATTAATTGATCACAAACTGAAGACCGTCGAATGTAACGAACTAAAAAAATATATATCAAGAGGAGCGGTTGGTATTATAGAATTCGCATCAATTGTTAATGGGCGGTCTGTAGATTCATCATTAATAAGATCTGAATTTTTAGAAGACTATAAGGATAACTGTTTTATAAGTACTCAGCTAAATAAAAATATGGATGCTTTAATTAATTACTTAATTTCAAAAGAAATTAAGATTGGAGTAGTAACAAACAAACATTCACGTTTTGTAAATAAGATTATAGATGGTTTAAATCTTAATAATAAGTTAAGTTGTATTGTTACAGGAGATATGGTTGCTAATGCAAAACCTGATATCGACGGACTAATAAAAGCATCTGAAATAACACAATGTAAAGTATCAAATACTATATACATGGGTGATGATGAGAGGGACATTATTGCAGGTAGAAATTCAGGGATGATGACAGTTGCTGCAAATTTTGGTTTTATTAGTCTGGATACAAATATTAGATTATGGAAAGCAGATTTGATAATTGATGATCCACTAGATCTAAAAAAATATATCTAATCAATAAGAACTAATTCTCTAATACATATTAAGTTAAAAAGTTTAATCACATCTTTATCGCTCATTCTTATGCACCCATGAGACTTTGCGGTTCCTAATTTATCTACATGAGGTGTCCCATGTATATAAATATATCGGTCAAAGGTATCAACATTACCTCCTTTATTAAAACCATCCTCTAGTCCACTAAGTCTTATAATGCGCGAGGTAATATAATCATGATTATCTTGTGGTACATTATTAATGATTGTTGATGTTGGAATTCTGTTTTTGAATAGAGTGCCTTGAGGTAATTTATCACCTAGCATAGAAGCAACTATATGAAGACCAGTAGGTGTTTTATTTGAATCTAGAATAGATCCTAATCCATATTCAGAAGTTGATATGTCAGATTCAAAAATTATATCATTAGATTTGAAAAGAAATATTTTTTGGATTGATGTGTTTATAAATATCATTTACTGTAGATTTCTTAAGAATATGACTAATAAACAACTACCTCATCAAAAGCTGTATCAGTCTGTGTTTTTTTATTTTTAGCTGCATCATTTCTTAGCTTATCGAGTGATACTAAGTAATCCTCATTTACATCGCCAGTAATATAGTTTCCATTAAAGCATGAAGAATCAAAACTAGAAATTTTTGGGCTTTCACTTTTTACTGCCATAATGAGATCATCTAAGTCTTGATAGAATATTTTGTCACAACCAATAAATGCTGCGATTTCCTCAGGAGTTCGATTATCTGCTATGAATTCTTTACTTGCAGGCATATCTATACCATAAACATTAGGATGTTTTACAGGAGGTGCAGCAGACGCCATATAAACTTTTTTTGCACCCGCTTCTCTGGCCATCTCAACAATTTGCTTTGATGTGGTCCCTCTAACAATTGAATCATCCACAAGTAAAACTGTTTTGTCCTTGAACTCAGATTTAACAGCATTAAGTTTGCGTTTAACAGATTTTGAACGCTCATTTTGCTCTGACATAATAAATGTTCTTCCTATATATCGATTTTTTATAAATCCCTCCCTAAATGGAATCTTTAGTCTTGTAGATAACTCTAAAGCAGAAATTCTGCTTGTATCAGGTATGGGTATAACAACGTCGATATCGTTATTAGGAAATGATTTCTTGATATTATCTGCAAGAGCAGTTCCCATATTCATTCTTGCCTTATATACAGAGATACCATCTATTATAGAATCTGGACGAGCAAAATAAACGTACTCGAAAATGCACGGGTTATAACTATTTACCTTGGAACATACTCTTGTGTGGACTTCACCAGCATTATCTATAAACACTGCCTCTCCAGGCAAAATGTCTCTTACTAAAGTAAAACCTGCAGTATCCAGAGCAACAGATTCAGATGCAATCATTGTCTCCAATTTATCACCAGCTTTTCTCTGTCCGTAACAAAGAGGTCTGATGCCATGAGGGTCTCTAAATGCGACGATTCCCTTGTCTGTGATTAACGTAACGACTGCATATGCTCCTTTGACTCTTCTATGAACACCTGCTACTGCATAAAATATACTATCAGGCGTAAAAGCATCTCTAGTATGCAAATAAAGCTCGTGAGCAAAAATATTAAGAAGGATCTCTGAATCAGATTTTGTATTGATATGTCTGAGATCCTCTTTATATAAATCTTGTTTCAATTTCTCAGAATTAATTAAATTTCCATTGTGGGCAAGAGCTATGCCATATGGTGAATTTACATAAAATGGTTGAGCTTCCGATGAATTATCTGCATGACCGGCAGTTGGATATCTAACATGACCAATACCAATATGGCCTTTCAAACGATCTATATGTTTTTTAGAGAATCCATCTCTGACAAGTCCAAGTGATTTTCTAAGTGTGATTTTTCCTTGATGATTTGTAAGTATACCTGAGGCGTCTTGACCACGATGTTGCAAGACAGTGAGAGATTCATAGATATCATGAATCACATCTTTATTGCCAGATACAGCTACTATGCCACACATATATGCACATTATATTTATATTTGAAAAGTATTAAAGAGAGAATCATCATAATTAGAAATATATTTAATTAAATCAAGGTAATATGGCGCAAAAAAAGATTCATCCAATACTCTTGACTGAAATGATGTATCTAAAATGAGCAGAATAAACATAAATATATAAATCTGTGACTTTATGAATGAAGCTATAAACCCAAGAATTCTATTAGAGTTCTCAAAAATTGTAACCTCTATTACTCTTGCTAAAGTTAAATTTAAAAAATAAATAAGCATAATCGTAGATATTATGAGTATCAGTATTGTAAAAATTCTAATGTAATTGATATCTAACTCAATATATGAGGAGATTATATTTATAAACAAGTCGAGATCATAAAGAATAATAAGAAGTAAAGATATCCATAAAATGAATGATACTAATTGTTTAGTAAAACCTCTTAATAATCCCAGGGTTGAATAAAATAATGTTATAAAAATAAATATATAATCTATTAAGACCATTATAAGAGTAATTCAATAATTTTGTTTTCTAATCCATATAGATTGTTAAGTTTTCTAGATTCCTCCTTAGCATGAGATAAATCAGAAAAAGGACCTAATGAATAAAAAGATTTTTTAAGATTATGTTTTGCTTTATAACCGCTGTTAGTTAATTTATTTTTGATAATATTATGATTGACATCATCATAGCTAATAATAATATTATAGGCCTTTATTCGATTTTCAGTAACAGTGACGTCGTTAATATTTTTCTCATCAAAAACATCGAGTTCTTTCTTGTTTACTAAAATCTCTTGTTGCATTTCTTTAATGAAGATATTTTCGGGTGAAGAAAAATATTCCCTGATTGCTCCAGAATAAATAAATGCTAGAAGTAAGATAATTATGACAACCTTATACTGCATTTTTTTTGTCAAATATCAATGGATTAATCTTTAAGACTTCTGAAACAGTATAAAAAGATCCATATACTAATAATAATGAGCTTGATTTTTGTTCAGTTTTAGCAGAGCAAAAAGCTGTTGAAATTGAATTAAAAGTTCTGATGTTTAAATTTTTCTTAAACATTGATTTTATACGATATTCGATTTCCTCAGCGTTCATACCGCGTTCACTATTTATTGTTCCAATAAACCAGTTATTAACGTATGGTATGAAAGGTTCAACTATACTATAAACATCTTTATCATTGAGTATTCCAAGTACAACATTAATTTGTTCATAACCTTTGTCTTTAATATTCTTTAATAAACTTTTTGCAGCATCTTCATTATGAGCAACATCTAAAATAATGTCTGGAGAATTTTGAACATATTGAAATCTTCCTGAAATTTCAGTCTCGGATAGAGCGGTCTTTAGTAGACTTATATTATCAAGACAGCTGGGTAATATTTCTTTCAATGCAATAACTGATGCAGCTGCATAGTTATACTGATAGTCTCCAATCAACTTGAGATTTGGTATTTTCTTAATAGATAGACTCTTTGAGGATAACTCCCAGTTCTTAGGGTGCCTTATTACTTGATAGTCATTATTATGTACTAAAAGGTTAACAGATTTATTTTTTGCATATTTATAAATGGCAGCAGGTGGATTGTTTTGGGCGAAAATTGATTTTTTAAAAGGTCTCATGACTCCAGCTTTCTCTAGAGCAATGCTATCGATAGTGTTGCCAAGAAATTCAGTATGATCAATGCCTATAGACGTAATTATGGAAATGTCAGAGTCAATTATATTAGTTGCATCTAGTCTTCCACCCAACCCTACCTCTAAAATAACTACATCCAAGTCAAGTTTACTGAAAATATAGAATGCTGAGAGTGTTGCAAATTCAAAATACGTTAAAGTATTGTTCTCTCTCTTCTTGTCAATGAGTTCAAAAGCATCTAATAACTGATCATCATCAATTTCACGGCCATTAATTTTTATACGTTCGTTGTACTTTAAAATATGTGGTGAAGTAAAGGCTCCGACTTTATAGTTGTTATTTTTAAGAATAGACTCTAAAAAAGATACCGTTGATCCTTTCCCGTTTGTTCCAGCGACGGTAACTATCTTTTTAGCAATTTTCGATATGTTAAGCTTTTTAAATACACTTAAGATTCTTTCAAGCTTAAAATCAATATTTAAAGGATGAACAGTTTGTTGCCATTCAAGCCATTCATTGACGGAATCAAATCTTCTTTTCATGAGGGAAACCAAAAATACTCAATATATTAGCAATTATTTCAGGCTGATTTTTCCTTTCTAGAATCATATCAACTGTACCATGTTCTTGCAGGAATTCACTTCTTTGAAACCCATCAGGTAATTTTTCTCGAACTGTTTGCTCTATTACTCTTGGGCCAGCAAAACCTATAAGTGCATTGGGCTCAGCAATGTTGATATCGCCAAGTACTGCTAGACTCGCAGATACACCACCCATTGTTGGGTCTGTAAGGATAGAAATATAGGGTATACCCTTATTAGATAAGTCTGCAAGTGCTGCGCTTGTTTTAGACATTTGAAATAGTGAAAATAAAGATTCTTGCATTCTGGCTCCACCGCTTGCAGAAAAACATATCAAGGGACATTGAAGTTCGATAGATAATCTTACTGCCCTTACGAATTTTTCTCCTACAACAGATCCCATTGAGCCCCCAAAGAAAGAATATTCGAAAGCACATACAACAACAGGAATTTTTTTTAAATTGCCTCTAAAGACAACTAGAGCATCTTTTTCACCAGTTTTATCCTGAGTTTTTTCTAATTTGTCTTGGTATTTTTGTTTATCTTTGAAGTTAAGCATATCTTTTGGAGATAAACTATTGAACATTTCCTCTTGATTATCTTTATCAAGGAATATATCAATACGTTTTCTTGCTGATATTCTCTCGTGATGATTACATTTTGGGCACACATATTTATTTTTATCAAATTCAGCTGAATACAGTACTGCACTACATTTGGTACATTTATGCCATAACCCCTCAGGAACTGAACCTTTTTCATCTTTTGTAGCTCGTATTCTAGATGGAAGTATTTTATCTAACCAACTCATT
>MDTG01105559.1_pt1 | contig 21859 bp, 23 predicted proteins | sample 811421 | NCBI WGS metagenome assembly MDTG01 (sample SAMN05326645, study PRJNA326480) | marine metagenome | isolation source: seawater | place: Pacific Ocean: South East | collected 2011 | reverse complement strand
GATAATTTTTGTAAAAGATTTTTATCAATAGTTTAAATTATGGCTTTTATAATTAATCGTTCAAAAAAAGAACCAATGAGCGAAATAAATGTAACTCCTTTCGTTGACGTTATGTTGGTGCTTTTAATTATCTTTATGGTTACAGCCCCTTTGCTTACAGTAGGTGTCCAAGTTGATTTACCCGAGTCTTCAGCCGACTCTTTACCTGATGACCAAGAGCCATTAACAGTAAGTATAAACTCAAAAGGTGAAGTATTTATTCAAGAACACAAAGTTGGTTTTGATTCAATTGTACCGAAAATATTAGCCATATCAAAAAATAGAACCGATACCAGAATTTATGTTAGAGGGGACAAGACAATAAATTATGGTCGAGTCCTGGAGGTAATGGGCAGATTGTCTGGCGCAGGATTTTCAAAAGTTGCTTTAATATCTGAGCCTTACAAAAATTAATGCCTTATGAGCAAGAATTTATTTTTTTCGTTTTTATTTCACGCTTTCATAATTTTTTTGACCGCTTTAACCCTTCCTTTTATGTTAAGAGAACCGATTGATTTGCCACCTATTGTTTCTGTAGAATTTATTGAGATTAAGGATAAGACGAATATACCCTTTGCCCCCAAAGCCAGAAAAATAATTGAAAAAGTAAAGGAAGAGGAAAAAAGGGTTGTATCTGAGCAGGCACCACCTGCTGCCAAAGCAAAAGAAAAACCTGATAGAATTCCAATGCCAGATGATAAAAAGAAAAAAAAAGATCTGGTAAAGAAAAAACAGAATCCTGAAGAGATTAAACCTGAAATTAGACAATCATCCGAGTTTGAAAAAAAAGAACTATTCGATACTAATGAAATTGCCGCTTTAATTGATAAAGCAAAAGAAGAAGAAGCTAAAACCCAGAAAAAAACCGACAAGTTAACCCAGAGTAGTGTAAAAAATTCTTTTGCCCAGGCACTATCTTTGTCCGAAGAAGATGCTCTAAGAGCTCAAATCTTTGGATGCTGGAGTGTTCCTTTAGGATTACCTTATGATAAAAATTTACTTGTTAGGATAAAACTTAAACTAAAACCAGATGGAACAATACTTAAATCAGAAATTTTAGATCACGCAAGAATGAACACACCCGGACAAAGCTTTTATAAAATTCTTGCTGAAAGTGCCTTGAGAGCTGTAAGAATTTGTCAACCACTTAAAGTACCACCAACTGGATATGAAAGATGGAAAGATTTACAATTAAATTTTGATCCTACAGAAATGTTAAAAGGTTAAGAATATGAAAAAGATTATAATTATATTATTATGTTACAGCTTAAGTTTAGTAAGTGCGGAGAGTTTAATTAAAGTAGACATTACAAGAGGTAACCTTGATCCTTTACCGATTGCAATTTCACCTTTACATGTAGACAATGCATCAGAAAAATCTGATCTTTTTGATACAAAAAAACTGGGTATAGAAATTTCCAAAATTATAGAAAGCAATGCTAAATCTACTGGATTGTTTAATCCTTTAAACAAAGATGCTTTTGTACAAAAACCAGATATAGCTCATTTAAAACCAAGATTTGAAGACTGGAGATTAATAAAAGCACAAGCTTTAGTTACAGGAAAACTTTTGGTTAAGGACAATAAACTAAAAGTAGAGTTTAGACTTTGGGATTTGACAGCTGCAAAAGAAATGCTCGCCCTATCTTTCACAACAACACCGGCAAATTGGAGGAGAGTAGCACATATAATATCAGATAAGGTTTATGAAAGATTAACAGGCGAGGGAGGTTATTTTGATACTAGAATCATTTATGTTTCTGAGACTGGACCTAAAGATCAGAGAGTTAAAAAGTTAGCTTTAATGGATCAAGATGGTCACAATATAAAATATTTAACTTTAGGAAATGAATTAGTTTTAACCCCAAGATTTAATCCAACAAATCAATTGGTAACTTACATGTCATATTTTAAAAATATGCCAAGAGTTTATCTTTTAGATATAGAGACTGGAATACAAGAAATAGTAGGGAATTTTCCTGGCATGACTTTTGCTCCTAGGTTTTCTCCAGACGGAAAAAAAATCATTATGAGTTTCGCAAAAGATGGAAATTCAGATATCTATTCTATGGACATAGAAACAAGAGTTGTGGAACAGATAACAAAACATCCTTCGATTGATACATCTCCCTCATTTTCGCCAGATGGAAAATATGTTGCTTTTAATTCTGACAGAAGTGGTCTTCAACAAATTTACGTTATGAGAAGCGATGGTACAGGTGTTAGAAGAATAACGCACGGTAAAGGACTTTATGGAACGCCAGTGTGGTCACCAAGAGGAGATCTCATAGCTTTTACAAAAGTTAGAAAAGGAAGATTTTACATAGGTGTAATGAGATCAGATGGTACAGGTGAAAGACTGCTAACTGAAAATTTTTATCAGGAAGCTCCCTCGTGGTCTCCTAATGGAAGGGTTTTGATATTTTATAGGGAGACCAAATCTGATAAAACTGGAAAAGGTTTTTCCGCAAAGCTTTGGTCAATAGACATAACTGGCTATAATGAAAGGAGGGTAAAAACAGAAACTGATGCCTCCGACCCATCTTGGTCCTCATTGTTGTCAAAGTAGTTGTCTTTTCTGGACAATTTCTGCTTGCAACAAGCAAATAAATTTGAAATATTACAAATACCTTAAATATATTTAGGAGAATAATTATGAAATTTAGTATAGCGCTTAGAAACCTTTTAGTAGTTTTGTTTGGTGCTTTAGTACTTTCTGCATGTTCTACTGCTAAGAAAGATACTAATTTAGTCGGTGACGTTTATACCGGAACCGAAACTATTGAATATTTAGCAGCGGGTGTTCCGGACAGAGTTTTTTTTGCAACAAACAAATCAAGTTTAACAACAGCTGCGCGAGACACTTTAAGAAAACAAGCAACATGGCTTAGAAAAAATAAGGACATTACAGTTACAGTGGAGGGCCATGCTGACGAAAGAGGAACTAGAGAATATAACTTAGCGTTAGGTGAAAGAAGAGCCAACGCCGCAAAAGATTACTTAATGACTTACGGTATTTCAGGAAAAAGAATTAACGTAATTAGTTATGGAAAAGAGAAGCCGGTTAATCCCGCTTCGAATCCTCTAGCTTGGTCTCAAAATAGAAGATCAGTTTCAGTCAAAGCTAATTAATTTTAAAAATACTAAAGACCCCGTTATTATTGAAAAATAATGGGGTCTTTTTTTTGCCATTTTTTTATAAATATATGTACTCAATGGTTCTTTTTAAAAAAACTTTTTCTATAAAACTTATTTTTACGTTTGTTTTGTTTCTATCTCTTTTTACAAATTTAAGAGCAGAAGAAGGTTTAACAGAGATAAAAAACGAATTAATAAAAATAACTCAGGATTTGAAAACTCTAGAAAAAGCTTTTTATAAAACTTCAGAAATACAATCTACAAAAATATCCCCAAATAAACTCAACGAAGATGTCTTGACGAGACATCTATTGAAATTAAACGAAATAGAAGAACAGTTTCAGGAGATGACAAACAAGTACGAAGAAGTAAATTTTAAAATTGATAGACTTTCAAATAGAATTACCAAAATGCAAACAGACAACCAGATGAGACTCAATGACTTAGAAAGCGGAGTGGTTAAAGAGTCTTCTGCAAAAGAAAAAAGACTCCCTGGTACTGATTTGCCACAAGATCTCGGAAGGATATCAGATACAGATTTAAAAAATGTTGAGGAAGTACAAAAAACTCAATCAGTAGAATCTGCCGGATTGGTCGTGACCGAAAAAAAAACCAAAGAATCTTTATTGCCAGATAAGTCTCCCAAAGAACAATATGATTTTGCTGTAAGTTTTATAAAGGTTGGAGATTATGAGACAGCAGAATTTGCATTAAGAGAGTTTATAGACAAGAACAAAGACAATGAATTGGCAGGTAGCGCTCAGTACTGGTATGGAGAAACTTTTAGAGTAAGACAATTATATCAAGATGCTGCATCAGCATATCTTGATGGATATCAGAATTATCCGAAAAGTAAAAAAGCTCCAATTAATTTATTAAAACTTGGAAGCACCCTTGTAAAAATGGGTGAAAAAGATCAAGGCTGTCTAATGATTAAAGGTGTGAAAAAAGAATATCCAAAAGCTAGCCCGTCTGTGTTACAAAAAGCCGAGTATGAAAAGAAAAAGTTCAAATGTTCAAAAACTTAAAAATCTTTTCTTAAAAGATAAGAAAGTCCTAAATTTATACTCAAAATTAGAAAAAGCAATTTCAAGAAACAAAGCTGTAAAGTCTTTTGTCGTTGCAGTATCCGGAGGATCCGACAGCATGGCTTTAGCTGGTTTGAGCATTATCTTAATGAGTAAAAAAAAATACAAAGTCTTTTTTGTATTGGTTGATCATGGAATTCGAAAAAATTCAAACAAAGAAGCAAATCAAGTTAAAAAATTACTACAAAAAAGTGGTGCAAAACTTGAAATTTTAAAAAATAAAAAAAAAATAATTAAAAATATTCAAAGCAATGCTAGAGAAGTGAGATACGATTTACTCTCTAAATTTTGTAAAAGAAAAAAAGCTAAATATCTCATAACGGGGCATCATGAAGACGATCAAATTGAAACTTTTTTTATTCGGCTTTCAAGAGGTAGCGGGGTAGAAGGTCTCTCATCAATGAGTGAAAAAACCAAGATAAAATATGGTGTTAGCTTATTAAGGCCATTTCTCAACACAGGTAAAAAAGAGCTATACTACGTAGCTAGAAAGACTTTTGGCAAAACATTTAAAGATCCCAGCAATACAAACAGAAAATTTTTAAGAACAAAAATAAGGGAATTAAAAAAAATTCTTGAGGCAAAAGGCATGGATTCTCAAAGAATTATTCATTCAATAAGAAATATTTCTTTAACAAAAGATGCAATTAATTTTTATTTAGCTAAATCTATGAAGAAATTGGTTAAATTTAAAAAAAATGAAACAGTCTTAAATTTAATAGATTTCAAAAAGGAGCCCGAAGAGATTAAATTTAGAATAATTAATAATATAGTTAAGAGAAGAGCAAATACATATTACCCCCCAAGATCTTACAAAGTAGTTAATTTAATTAATCGTTTCGAAAGTAAAAAATTAAAAAAATGTACCTTAGGTGGTTGTTTATTTGAAAAAAGGAAAAATTTGTTACATGTTTCAAGGGAATTTTAAGAAATTTCATAATTATTATTATTTTTTTCAAAATTTGGTACAAATTGCCTCATTTTTAACAATTGTTTTTTTTTCAATATACTTGTTAAAGTTATAAAAATACCTATTTATACAGTATGAACTTTAGAAATATAATTATGTGGGGTTTAATTGTCCTTTTGTCAGTTGGACTATTTAACGTATTTCAAGATCCAAAAAACGTAAGATCCCAGACTGATCAAATTGCTTTTTCAAAATTTCTTGAGGAAGTTGATTCAGGTAGAGTAGTTCAAGTAGAAATTCAAGGCAGCAATATTAAAGGCGTGTTATCTGATGGATCAAAATTTAATACATATTCTCCAAATTATCCTGAGCTTGTAGGAAAGCTTTCTGAAAAAGGAGTGAACATAGTTGCATCTCCTATAGAAGATAAGATGCCATCACTTATTGGAGTTCTTTTATCTTGGTTTCCTATGTTATTGCTTATTGGTGTTTGGATATTCTTCATGCGTCAAATGCAAGGCGGAAGAGGTGGCGCAATGGGTTTTGGAAAATCTAAAGCTAAATTACTTACAGAGGCCCAGGGAAAAGTTACATTTAATGATGTAGCTGGAATTGAAGAGGCAAAAGAAGAAGTTGAAGAAATAGTAGAATTTTTAAGAGATCCAAAAAAATTTAGAAGACTTGGAGGTAAAATTCCAAAGGGCGCACTACTTATTGGGCCGCCAGGAACAGGAAAAACATTATTGGCTAAAGCAATCGCTGGAGAAGCTGATGTTCCTTTTTTTACAATTTCAGGATCAGATTTCGTAGAAATGTTTGTTGGTGTTGGAGCATCTAGAGTAAGAGACATGTTCGAACAAGGAAAAAAACATGCGCCATGTATAATTTTTATAGATGAAATCGATGCAGTTGGAAGAAGTAGAGGCGCTGGATTAGGCGGTGGTAATGATGAGAGAGAACAGACTTTGAACCAACTTTTAGTTGAGATGGACGGCTTTGATACTAATGAAGGAATTATTTTAATCGCAGCTACTAATAGACCAGACGTTCTGGATCCAGCGTTATTAAGACCAGGAAGATTTGATAGACAAGTAGTTGTACCTAATCCTGACATTCTTGGAAGAGAGGCAATTTTAAAAGTTCATGTTAAAAAAATAAATACTGGACCGGATGTTAAACTAAGAACTATTGCAAGGGGAACACCCGGATTTTCTGGTGCAGACTTAGCAAACTTAATTAACGAGTCAGCTCTTCTTGCGGCAAGAAAGAACAAAAGAGTAGTAACAATGTCAGACGTTGAGGAGGCAAAAGACAAGGTCATGATGGGTGCCGAAAGAAGATCTATGGTTATGACTGAAGAAGAGAAGAAACTTACCGCATATCACGAAGGTGGCCATGCTATCGTTGCATTAAATGAAAAAGCTTCAGATCCTATTCATAAAGCAACTATTATACCAAGAGGGAGAGCGCTAGGTATGGTTATGAGACTGCCTGAAAGAGACCAGTTATCTATAACTAGGGAAAAAATGTACTCAGACATTGCTGTAGCAATGGGAGGAAGAATCGCAGAAGAATTAATCTTTGGATATGAAAAAATTACCTCAGGTGCATCCTCTGATATTGATATGGCAACCAAAATGGCAAAAAACATGGTTACAAGATACGGCATGAGCAAAGATCTTGGAACTGTCGCATACGGGGAAAACGAGGACGAAGTATTCCTTGGTAGGCAAATAGCAAGACAACAACATATGTCCGAAGAAACTGCAAAGAAAGTAGATTACGAGGTTAAGAAAATTATTGATACTAGCTACGAGAGAGCAAAAAAAGTTTTAACTGAAAAAATTGATGATCTTCATAAGATCGCCAAAGCTTTGCTTGTATATGAAACTTTGAGTGGAGATGAAATTAGAGATTTAATTTTAAAAAATATACAGCCTGCAAAACTATCTAAAAAAGAAGAAGAATCTGACGAAAAAGCATCCTCAGCTATAGATTCTATTGGTTTAAAACCAAAACCAGCACTATAATAAATAAATCATGAGAAAATATTACACTAGGGCGTGTAATTTTTATCATGGAAGAGCAGCAAAAAGCCTCATCAAATCAAATAAAGCTTTTCCACTTAATGGTAAAAAAGATATAGCCTTTGACAAAATAGAGATTTTAATCAGAAACAAAGGAAAAATAAAAAGCAAATTAATTAATATTAAAGAAATTAATAAACTTAAAAAAAGTGTAAAAAAAAATTGTAAAACAGGATTTAAAAAAAATAGTATTAAAAAGAAAAAATTTTCTACAACACATTGATTTTTCTGAGACTTCAATAATGGGTGTTTTAAATTTAACACCAGACAGCTTTTCTGATGGGGGCAAATTTAATAGTAGAGAAAAATCATTCAAACATATATCTAGCATGATTAAATCTGGCGCAGATATCATTGATGTTGGAGGGGAATCGACAAGACCAGGATCCAGAACTATAGATTCAAGAACAGAATGGAATAGAGTCCAACATGTTATAAAAAGTTTTAAAAAAAAATATAAAAAAACCTGTCTATCAATAGACACGAGAAAATCTGACTTAATGTGTAAAAGTATTAAATATGGAATAAATTTGATAAATGATGTGTCAGGATTTAATTACGATCCTAGTTCCCTATCAAGATTGAAAAAATATAATATTCCAAAAGTTTTACATCATATGCAAGGCACACCCAATACTATGCAGAAAAATCCTCAATATAAAAATGTTTTATTAGATATCTTTGATTTCTTTGAAAAAAATATAAAAGAAAACATTCAAAATAACAAAATTGTTTTAGATCCAGGTATAGGTTTTGGTAAAACTTTGAAACATAATTTGACTTTAATTTCTAAGATATCTTTGTTTCATAGTCTTGGCTTTCCTATTTTGGTGGGAACTTCAAGAAAGAGGTTTATAAACCAAATATCTGGAAAACATGACAGCAAAGATAGAACGGGTGGTACATTAGCCTCGGTTCTTTTTTTATTGTCGCAAGGTGTGCAGATCTTTAGAGTGCATAACGTAAATGAGGTAAAGCAAGGCATTTTAGTATTTAAGAAAATATTATTAAATTAATGAAGAATAAATATTTTGGCACAGATGGTATTAGGGGAACCGTAAATCAGGGAAATATAACTGGAGAAAAATTTTTTAAATTTGGCCTAGCATCTGGTAACTATTTTAAAAATCAAAAAAAAACTAAACAGATCGCAATCATAGCTAAAGACACAAGATTATCAGGATACACCTTAGAACCTGCATTAGTATCCGGACTGGTCTCTGGTGGAATGCATGTTTTTACTTTAGGTCCATTACCAACAAACGGGCTTGCAATGTTAACAAGATCTATGAAAGCTAACATGGGGATAATGATTACCGCATCACACAATCCTTATTACGATAATGGTCTAAAATTATTTGGCCCAGATGGCATGAAGTTGTCTGACAAAATAGAAAAAAAAATTGAAAAATTAATAGACGCTAAAAATGCAAAACAACTTACAAATGCAAAATTATTAGGAAGGGTTAAAAGATTAGAAGATGGAAATGATAAATATATAAATATATTAAAAAATAATTTTCCAAATAACTTTCATTTAAGGGGCACCAAAATAGTTTTAGATTGTGCTAATGGGGCTTGCTATAAAGCTGCTCCCAAACTACTAAAAGAACTTGGAGCAAAGGTTATATCAATTGGTGTAAAACCAGATGGTCTTAATATTAATGAAAAGTGTGGATCAACTTATCCCTCTAAAATTATGTCAGCCGTAAAAAAATTTAGGGCTAACGTAGGCATATCTTTTGATGGAGATGCAGACAGAATCATTATGTGTGATGAAAAAGGAAAAATAATAGATGGAGATCAGATTATCGCCATGCTTGCTCGAAGATGGAAATCAAAAAAAATCTTAAAAGGTGGGGTGATTGGAACTTTGATGTCTAATTATGGCCTAGAAAAATTTTTAAGAAATGAAAAAATACGATTTTCTAGATCAAAAGTAGGCGACAGATATGTTAAAGAAAAAATGAAAAAATTAAATTTTAATCTTGGTGGTGAGCAGTCTGGGCATATAATTTTAGGAAAATTTGCAACTACAGGAGATGGTTTGCTTGTAGCATTAGAGGTTTTATTTTCTCTAAGAAAAGGCAAGAAAGCCAGCAAGTTGTTGAATGTTTTTAAACCACTGCCTCAAATTTTGGAAAATGTTGTGGTTAAAGACAAAAATGTAATTAACAAATCGAAATGCAAAAATGCAATTAAAAATGCTAACAAACTAATGGGGCAAAAGGGAAGAATCTTAGTTAGAAAATCCGGAACTGAGCCGAAAATTAGGATTATGGCTGAGTCATATGATAAGAGTTTAATTTTAAAATGTATAAAAATAATTAAGAAATCGATAAAGTAAATTGAAACCCAATTCTAAAATTTTAATAATTGCAGGATCAGATTCATCCGGAGGAGCAGGAATTCAGGCTGACATCAAAACAGTTACCGCATTAGGCAGTTATGCTATGACAGCTATCACAGCCATTACGGCTCAAAATACAACAGGAGTTAGTTCTGTGGTTCCTATCAATCCAAAAGAAATAGAAAAACAAATTCTATTTACATGCAAAGACATAAAACCTGATGCAATAAAAATTGGCATGCTTCATTCGTCGCAAGTAATTTTTTCAGTCATAAGAGCTCTACAAAAAGTTAAAAATAAAAAGATTATTTTAGATCCTGTTATGGTTGCCAAAGGTGGCTTTAAACTTATAAATGAAAGAGCAATAAAAGTTCTAAGAGACAAGTTAATGAGAACCTCTTATTTGATAACGCCAAATATTCCAGAAGCTGAAGTTTTGACAAAAACAAAAATTAAAAGTCTTGAAGATATGATTTATGCTGCCAATATTTTGCTTGAATTAGGAGTTAAAAACATTTTATTAAAAGGCGGTCACAGGAATACAAAAACTATTAACGATGTATTTTTAAACAGAAAAGAATTAAAAATTTTTAAAAATAGAAAAATCAAAAATAAAAATACCCATGGAACTGGTTGCACCCTATCAAGCGCAATTGCAACTTTTTTGGGTTGTGGAAAAAACTTAAATAAATCTTGTGAGCTTGGAATTAAATATGTTAATCAGTCTATTAGATCAAACCTTAATTACGGAAAGGGCCACGGACCGATAAACCATTTGAGTTCAATAAAAATAAACAGGTATTTTAGATAATGAAAAACGTTGTTGTTGTAGGTTCACAGTGGGGAGACGAAGGCAAGGGAAAGATTGTAGACTGGCTTTCAAGTGAAGCAGACGTTGTCGTCCGATTCCAAGGAGGACACAATGCAGGACATACTTTAGTTATTGATGGTGTTACTTATAAGCTTAGATTGTTACCATCTGGCATAGTCAGAAAAAATAAAATTTCAATAATTGGCAATGGTGTCGTAGTAGATCCTTGGGCATTACTAGATGAGATTAAAGAAATTAAGTCAAAGGGTGTCAATGTTGATGAAAATAATTTAATTTTATCAGAGTCAGCAAATCTAATACTTCCATTTCACAAAGAGATGGATGAAATTAGAGAAGACTCAGCTGGAAAAGCAAAAATTGGGACCACTAGAAGAGGTATCGGACCCGCTTATGAAGACAAGATTGGAAGAAGATCAATTAGAGTGATGGATTTAATTTCAGAGAGAAATTTAGATCATAGGTTAGAAACAGTTCTTATACATCACAATGCCATAAGAAAAGGTTTGGGAAAAAAGATTTTTGAAAAAGAACAGTTAAAGAAAGATCTTTTAAAAATTGCTCCTGAAATATTAAAATTTTCTCAACCCGTTTGGAAAAAATTAGACGAATATAAATTAAAAGGAAAAAAAATATTATTTGAGGGCGCGCAAGGTATTTTATTGGATGTAGATCATGGCACATACCCATTTGTTACATCTTCTAATACAGTTGCCTCTTCTGCTGCAACAGGAACAGGTTGTGGACCAGATACAATAAATTATGTTTTAGGTATAACAAAAGCCTATACAACCAGAGTTGGAGAGGGTCCTTTTCCAACTGAGCTTAAAGATAAAACTGGAGAGTTGTTAGGAAACAGAGGAAAAGAATTTGGCACAGTTACCAGCAGAAAAAGAAGATGTGGTTGGTTCGACGGAGTTCTTGTTAGACAGACAATAAAAATTTCTGGAATAAACGGAATAGCACTTACAAAATTAGACGTTTTAGATGAACTAGACGAGATCAAAATGTGTATTTCTTATGAACTTGATAAGAAAAAAATTGACTATTTACCAGCCGCAGTGGATGACCAATTAAAAGTTAAGCCAATTTACAAAGTGTTTAAAGGGTGGAAATCTTCCACTAAAGGAGTCAAAGATTTTGATAAATTACCAGAAAATGCAAAAGTTTATATCAAGGAGTTAGAAAAATTTATTGGAGCGAAAATATCTAGTATATCAACAAGTCCTGAGAGAAAAGATACAATTCTTATTGAGAGCCCTTTTTAATTTAAATTCTAGTTCTATTTTGCAGTAAGAAGATTTTTTGATTTAGTCGAGTTAAGCATTGCTTTCTGTAGTTTTTCAAATGCTCTAGTTTCAATCTGTCTAATTCTCTCTCTACTAATTTTATATTTTTTGCTAAGCTCATCAAGAGTTTTCGGATTTTCTGAAAGTTTTCTTTCTTCAATTATTTTTCTCTCTCGATCATTTAAAATTTTTATAGATTGATATAATAATGATTTTTTTTCATCCAACTCTTGTTTTTGGGACACAAATAATTCTTGATCCAACCTTTTATCCACAAGCCAATCTTGCCATTCACCTTTTTCGTCTGATTTTATTGGATCATTCAAAGATTTCTCTTGTCCCATCATTCTTCTATTCATTGAAATCACTTCTTCAGACTTAACATTAAGCTTATTTGATATTTCTTCTACTTGTTCTTTTTTTAAATCGCCTTCTTCACGTGGAGCAATTTGTCGTTTTGCTTTTTTTAAATTGAAGAATAGTTTCTTTTGTGCTGCAGTTGTTCCCATTTTTACAAGACTCCAAGATCTCAAAACATATTCTTGTATAGATGCTTTAATCCACCACATAGCATATGTAGCGAGTCTAAAACCTTTATCAGGGTTAAATTTTTTTACAGCTTGCATTAGACCAACATTTCCTTCGGAAATTATCTCCGCCATAGGCAAACCATACCCTCGATAACCCATTGCAATTTTTGCTACTAATCTTAAATGGCTGGTTACAAGTTTATGAGCGGATTTCAAATTTCCTCTTTCTTTCCAATTTTTTGCTAGCATGTATTCTTCTTCAGCATCTAAGATTGGAAATTTTTTAATTTGAGCTAAATATAATGAAAGACCGCCTTCTCCTGCCAAAGAAGGTAATTTAGGTGTAATACTTTTTGTGCTCATTTTTAATATATATTTTTAATTTAAAGTTTTAATTATCAAAATTTTCGAGAAAATCCAATATATTTTTTAAATCATGCGGCAATTTAGAGTCAAAATTTACAAGTTTATTATTTCTAGGATGAATAAACCCCAAACTCTTTGCATGCAAAGCTTGTCTATTAAAATTTGTTAGAATTTTATTAAATTTTTTATTAATTTTTCTAAACACTAATTTTTTTTTCCCATACTTCTTGTCACCTAACAGTGGATTACCTTTATAAGAAAAATGAACTCTTATTTGATGAGTTCTCCCAGTTTCCAAAGAACATTCTATCAAACTGATTTTAGGTATATTTTTATAATTAAAAACTTTTAATGTTTGATAATTTGTAATAGCTTTTTTTCCAGATATTTTACTTACGGACATCAATTGTCTATTTCTTTTATTTCTCGACAATAATGTAGAAATTTTTCCTTTAAGCGGTCTTACCACACCCCACACAAGGGCTATATATTTTCTTTTGATACTATGATTTCTAAATTGTTCTGATAATTTAGCGTGCGAAAAATTATTTTTTGCTATTACAAGCAAACCGCTAGTTTCTTTATCAATCCTATGAATAATCCCTGGTCTAAAAGAACCATTTAAATTTGATAAATTTTTTTTATACAAATAAATTAATCCATTGACTAAAGTATTCTCTTTGTTACCCGCCCCAGGATGAACTGTTAATCCACTGGGTTTATTAATAACGATTATTTCTTTGTCCTCGAAAACAACATCTATTTTTATTTTTTTTGGTTTGATGTGATTAATTTTGTTTTCACTGATTAAAATCTCAACTTGGTTTCCACCTTTTATTTTCTCAGAGGCTGAAATAACAACTTTTTTATTTATCTTTACTCCTTTTGAAACAATAACTTTTTTTACCTGAGATCTAGTAAGTTCACTCAATCTATTACTTAAAAATTTATCTAACCTTAGATTTTTATCAGTATCCTTTGCTAAAAATGTTATTGTTTTATCCATTTAATAATTTAAAACATACTCTATGCGCTCGTAGCTCAACTGGATAGAGCGTCTGACTTCGGATCAGAAGGTTGAGGGTTCAACTCCTTCCGGGCGCACCATAACTCAGACAATCCATTTTTTTAATTTATCCTTATTATTGAGAATATATGCTGGAAAAGACGAATCAACTTCTACTTTCTTGAGGCTATAACCTCTTTCAAAAATATCCTGTCCTCTTTCAATTTTTAATTTTATATTTTCTTCGTTAGTAATGTTGGCCTGATTAAACTCTCCATGGGCAAAGGATTTAATTTTTTTGGATATATTCTCAGGAGTTTGCAGATATGCAAAATGCCACCCACCATCTTTAATTATCTGTAAGTTTCTAACTTTATCAATGCGCCAAAAGGGATATTCTTTAAATTTTAAATTTCTAAGCCATTGAGGAGATTTAATTTTTTTTTTTAAACACATCTTAGAGCCATGCCAGTTATTTTCATTTAAGTTTAAAAGATTAAATTTATACATGAACATTTTTTGAGAAAAGACTGCATATTTATTTTTATCAAATTGATTAAGTTTATTTAGATTGGGTATCTCATCCACATCAGATAAAATTACCAAATCATTATCATTAGCTTTTTTTAAACCTTTCATGATTGAATTTCTTTGGTGCTGTTCTACTAAAGACTCCCCCCCTTCGTGAGGGTTTTTAATATTTTCAGGGGTATCGTTTACTACTATATAATTTATTTTATTCTTAAATTTTTTATAATTATTAATATCAAAATTTAATTTTTTTGGTTTACCCTGGTGATTTACTGTAGACTCTACAATCACAAACGTATCAACAAATTTATCCAAAATATTAAATCTGATTTCGGCAATATGTTCCTCGTTAAAATATTGGAAGCAATCGAATATCGCCATAAAGTTTATCTTTTTGTAAATGTAGTTAAGCCGATTTTTTTGCCTTCGATTTTACTTGAGGAACAATGCAGGTTTGTTCTATCAAAAATCAACATTGATCCTAATTCCCATTCATAAACAAATTCTATTTCTAGACCAGCTAAGTTTTCTATTTTTTCATGTTTTAAATATTTATCGTAATCCTCTTTACTGAAAGGTTTTTTGCTGTACATACCTATATGTTCCGAAGATCTCTTATTTTGTCCATAATTTAATTGTTTCTTTTCAAGCTCTTTTTCATCTAAGGTAAAATTTGTTGATCCTCCATAAAATCTGTTTTTAAATATAACTGTGCTACCTACAGGAGTTAAAGGGATTAATGTTTGTCTGTAAATGAGATTTTCGAAATTAAAACCAGCATCGACATGCAAGCCTATGGGATTATAGCTCTCTTGAAACAGTCCATATATATCTTTTCCATCTTCTGTTTGAAGATTGTCCATTTTAAAATCTCCAATCTCATTTTTTAGTCTTTCACAGAATATACTCTCTAGTTTTTTACTATAGCCTTGCAGCCATCTTTTTTTTAATACATTTTGTTTTTTGTTATGAACTGTAGTTGGTAAATTTTTATATAAATCTAGAAATTCCTTAATCTCATCTTTGTTAAATAAATTTTTTAAAACCTTAGGTGGCTTTTCTAGTTCTTTTATTTTCTCAATTTTCTTGTGCATATTTTACTCCCCCATATTAATTAGGGTTCCTCTTAATTTAGCCCCATAATAAGAAACATAAAAAATTATAACACCAAATACAAAATAAACTATAGATAGAGATATTGATTTAATTATGTCAAAATAATTTACCGTGCCATTTATTAAAATACTTCTCATTTCTTCAAAAATATGAACTAAAGGTAATCCTTTCGCAACAATTTGAAGAGAAGTTGGTAAAATTTCAATTGGATAATATATACATCCTAATGGAGCTAAGAAAAACAAACTAGCCCAAGCAATATTTTCAAATGATGGACCAAATCTTAACAATCCAGAAGTAACCAGCAGACCCAGACTAATACCAAAGAGATATAATGATGTAAGCAAAAATAACAATGGAGGCCCAAGCTCAAAAACTGAAACACCAAATAAAGGTACAGCCAAAATTGCTGCAGGAACTAAACCAATTAGAGTTCGTAAAATTGCGGTTAGAGTTAAAGATGTTATGATCTCACTTATTTTGATTGGAGCAATAAATAAATTTGTAAAATTTCTACTCCAGATTTCTTCTAAAAACATCATGTTAAAACTTATACTGGCCCTAAACAAAAAGTCATATAAAATTGCAGCTGTTAAAATTACTCCTACAGTATTACTATAATAGTCAGAATTGAGAGTAAAAAATTTAGATATATATCCCCACAGAAAAATTTGTACAGTTGGCCAATAAATCAAGTCTATAATTCTAGGTAAAGAATTACTTATTAGATACAAATGTCTTAGACCAAGGGCATAAACTTTATTGAAGTTCATCTTTACTCCTTGCTAATTTAAGAAAAGTTTCTTCTAGGTTATTTCTTCCATGTTTTTTTATAATTTCATTACACGTTCCTCTGTCAATAATTTTTCCATTTTTCATCATTATTATACTGTCACAAAGTCTTTCCACTTCGTTCATATTATGTGAAGCAAGAAGTATCGTAACTTTGTTCTTCGATCTGTATTGCTGAATATAACTTCTTATAAAATCACCTATGTCTGGATCTAAGCTTGCAGTAGGCTCATCTAAAAGTAAAATTTCTGGTTTATTAATTAAAGATTTTGCTAAAGAAACTCTATTTTTTTGTCCAGAAGACAACTCTCCAGTTTTTCTTTTAAAAAAACTTTTTATATTTAAATCTTCTGATATTTCCTCTATACGCTCTTTTAAATTTTTTATTCCGTAAAGTCTTCCATAAACCTTAAGATTTTGTTCCACCGTTAGTTTTTTTGGTAATTCAATATATGGCGATGCAAAATTAACACGAGATAATATGTCATCTCTTTTGAGAGTATCTAAATTTTTGTTATCTATAATTATTTGCCCACTACTTGGAGTTATTAAACCTAAAATCATTCCTATAGATGTTGTTTTTCCACACCCATTTGGCCCAAGTAATCCAACGGTTTTATTTTTTTCAATATTAAAATTAATATTATTTACTGCTAGAGTATTTTTAAATTTTTTTGTAAGGTTTTTTATTTGTACGAACATTCAATTAATAGGCTGCCTTTTTTAATCTATCATTTATGGCAATTCCAATTTTGTTGTTTGGTATTTTAACAACATTTATTTTCTTATATCCCAAATTCTTTATTTTTCTCAAAGTTTTATATAATTTTCTTGCGGCTTCTTGCATGTTATTATTTTGACTTAAATTAAATACGTTCCTATTCTTTCTATACTTTTTTCCCAAGACTATAAATGCGGCTTTATCATCCCTCTTTTTACAGTTGAGTTTTATAGGTATACCGGGAGAATAATGTCTTTTAAGAAGACCCGGAGAAACTACTTTCCTAACTTTTTTTGTATTTGGTATATTTTTTTTTAGAACTTTACTAATTTCATTTTTACTAATTGCACCAGGTCTTAGTAGTCTAATTTTTCCACATAAATTTATAACGGTTGACTCCAATCCTATTTTTGTTGATCTTCCATCTAGAATAAATTTTATACTCTTACCAAATTCATCTACAACATCATTAGCATTAACCGGGCTCACTCCCGAAGATATATTTGCGCTAGGGATTGCCAAGGGAAAGCTTAAATTTTTAAGTAACTTTCTTATAATTATATTTGCAGGAAATCTCACCGCGATAGTTTTCAAATTTGCATTTGCCAGAGAAGAAATTTTTGAATTTTTTTTCTTTTTTAATACATAAGTTAGTGGACCTGGAGAAAATACTTTAAAAAGTTTTAAAAATTTTTTATCAATATATGCATCTTTTTTTAAGCTTTTAAGACTAAAATAGTGGATAATCAAGGGATTAAATTTCGGTCTTTTTTTTAGCTTATATATTTTTTTGATTGACCCATTAGAATAGGCATTTCCCGCTAGACCATAAACTGTCTCAGTTGGAACAGCGATTATATTGTTTTTTTCTAAAATTTTTTTTGCTTTTTTTAAATTTTCATGTGAATTTTTATAGATATTTTTCATTTTACGATTATTATATTTTTTATGAAAACGAAAAATATTCCAACTGATATTAAAAGTAAATCAATAAACGAGGCAAAATCTGAGATAAATGATATTCTTGAAAGGTTAGAAAATAACAAGTTAGACCTAGAATCATCAAAAAAAGACTATGAAAGGCTTTTAATTCTAAATGATCATGTCGATTATCTTTTTAAACAAAAATTAAAAAATATTCATTTACTAGGTAAAAAAAATTGATCGGAAATTTAAATGTTAAAGAATATTAAATATAATGGAAAAAAAGTTGATGAATTTTTAATTAAATATTTTAAAAGACAAAAAAATTCTAAACTTATAAATCCAATGAAATACGGTACACTTTTTGGAGGTAAAAAAATAAGATCTAATATTATTTTAAATACATCAAAAATATTTAATTTAGACATAAGCAAGGTAATAAACGTCTGTGCTGCAGTTGAATGCATACATTCTTATTCGTTAATTCATGATGACTTACCTTGTATGGACGATGATAATCTTAGAAGAGGTAAGCCCTCAACACATATTAAATTTGGAGAATCAACAGCTATTCTTGCAGGAAATTCATTATTAACATTGGCATTTGAAATTATTACAGATGAGAAATTTAAAATACATTCAAAAGCAAAATCCGAATTAGTAAAGAGACTTGCCCAATGTGCGGGTCATAATGGCATAGCAGGAGGACAATTTTTAGATTTAAACTACGAGAAAAAAAAAATAAGTTTTTCAAAAATTGTTAATATGCAAAAAAAAAAAACTGGAAAGTTATTTGAATTTTGTTGTCTGGCTCCCGCTATTATTGCAGGCGCCAAAAAAAAAATAAAAAAACAAATGAGTGTTTGCGGAGAAGATATTGGATTGATATTTCAATTAGCTGATGATTTTTTGGATTTAAAAGGTAAAAAAAAATACGTTGGAAAGCCAGTTAATAAAGACAAAAAAAGAGGAAAATCAACACTAATTAAGTTAAAAGGATATAACAAGACTTTAGAGTTTGCTTTCAGGAGAAAAAAATTGATAATTAATAAATTAAAAAAATATGGAAAAAAATCTGAACAATTAAAAAAGACTATTAACTTTATTTTAGAAAGAAGTTATTAATGACTAAAAAATTGCTAGAAAAAATTAATTATCCTTCTGATTTAAGAAAGCTTAAAAAAAACCAACTAGATCAGGTTTCAAAAGAATTAAGATCTGAATTGATTAACGTTGTTTCAGAGACGGGTGGCCATTTAGGAGCTGGTTTAGGTGTGGTAGAATTAACAGTCGCTCTACATTATGTTTTCAATACACCTAATGACAAATTAGTCTGGGACGTGGGTCATCAGTGTTATCCTCACAAAATTATTACTGGAAGAAAAGATAGAATAAAGACTTTGAGAAAAGGAGGAGGCTTGTCAGGTTTTACCAAACGATCAGAGAGCGAGTATGATCCATTTGGAGCAGCGCACAGTTCAACATCAATATCATCCACACTAGGTATGGCAACAGCGAAAAAACTTTCAAATGACAAAAACAATGTTGTTGCAGTAATCGGTGATGGAGCTATGAGTGCAGGAATGGCTTATGAGGCAATGAACAATGCTGGCGCAATGAAATCAAAACTAATCGTTATTCTTAATGACAATGATATGTCTATTGCTCCTCCAGTAGGAGCGATGAGCAAGTATCTTGCAAGACTTTTGTCTGGAAAAATATACTTTAGTTTTAGAGAGACAATAAAGTTGATACTTTCAGCCTTCTCTAGAAGATTTTCAAAGAGTGCAGGGAAAGCAGAAGATTTACTTAGGAGCGCGGTGACTGGCGGTACTCTATTCAGTCAACTTGGATTTTATTATATTGGACCTATAGATGGTCATGATGTAAATAATTTAGTTACAATTTTAGAAAACGCAAAAAATTCAAACCATCAAGGACCAATATTGATACACGCCATTACGAAAAAAGGTAAAGGATATAAGCCTGCTGAAGAGTCAGGGGATAAATATCATGGTGTATCTAAATTTGATGTTTTAACTGGAAAACAAGCTAAGGGAAAATCAACCGGGCTTTCTTATACAAAAGTTTTTGCGAATACTTTAGTTAGGCATGCACAGAATGACACAAAAATTGTTGCTATTACTGGTGCAATGCCATCTGGAACTGGTTTAGACATATTCCAGAAAAACTTTCCAGAGAGAATGTTTGATGTTGGTATTGCGGAACAACATGGTGTTACATTTGCAGCTGGTCTTGCAACTGAAGGATATAAACCTTTTGCCGCAATTTACTCAACTTTTTTACAAAGGGCTTATGATCAAGTGGTTCACGATGTTGCAATACAATCTTTGCCTGTCAGATTTGCTATTGATAGAGCAGGTTTAGTTGGTGCAGATGGAGCGACCCATGCCGGTTCATTTGATATAACTTATCTATCAACTCTTCCTAACTTTGTAGTGATGGCAGCTAGTGATGAGGCAGAACTAGTAAGAATGATCAACACATCGGTAAATATAAATGACCGGCCTTCAGCTTTCAGATATCCTAGAGGTAATGGGTTTGGTGTTGAACTACCAGATATTAAAGAGGTTCTTGAAATTGGAAAGGGAAGAATTATTTCTAGCGGAAAACACTTAGCAATTTTAAATTTTGGAGCAAGATTGAACGAATGTAAAAAAGCTGCTGATGATCTTAAGAAAAAAGGAATTTCCATTAGCATTTTTGATGCAAGATTTGTTAAACCTTTGGATGAAAAATTAATTTTGGAATTAGCTTCTAATCATGAAGCCGTTTTAACAATAGAAGAAGGATCAATAGGTGGTTTTGGATCTCATGTTTCAAATCTTTTATCTGAAAGAGGATTTTTTGATGGAGGATTAAAGTTCAGATCTATGATCTTACCTGATAAATTTTTAGATCAAGATACACCTGATAATATGTATAAAACTGCTGGACTTGACAGTAGTAATATTATTCAAAAAGTGGAAAGCATATTAAATTCGAACGTGGTTATTGCAAAAAACAAAAATTTATCTTAACCACACTGAGCTCTATTCATCAAAAAGTGATCTAGCAACACACATGAAAGCATAGCTTCTCCAATTGGAACGGCTCTTATGCCAACACAGGGATCATGTCGTCCTCTAACTGATATTTTTGTATTTTTGCCCTTTTTATCAATTGTTTCCCTGCTATTAATTATTGATGAAGTTGGTTTAACTGCGAATGAGGCAACAATTTCTTGACCTGAGGAAATACCCCCAAGTATACCTCCAGCATTATTACTTTTAAATTTTATTTTTTTTGAATTTGACCTCATTTCATCTGAGTTTTCCTCACCAGATAAAAATGCAGAACTCATACCAGAACCTATATTCACACCTTTTACTGCATTGATGCTCATTAAACTTGATGCAATATCTGCATCCAATTTTGAATAAATAGGAGAACCTAAACCTGACGGAATACCGTTGGCTCTTAATTCGATTATAGCCCCGCATGATGAACCAGCTTTTCTTACAGCTGAAAGATATTTTTCCCAAAGTTTGACAGATCTTTTATCTGGACAGAAAAAAGCATTTTTATTTATTTCCTTATTATCCCAATTATTCTTGTCACACGACATCAAACCAAGCTGAGTTACTGCACCAACAATATTAAATTTTTTTCCAAGGAGGTTTTTTAATACTATCTTAGCAATACCACCTGCAGCAACTCTCGATGCTGTCTCTCTAGCTGATTGTCTGCCTCCCCCTCTATAATCTCTAATTCCGTATTTTTTAAAATAAGTGAAATCTGCATGTCCTGGTCTAAATTTATTTTTAATAGACTCGTAATCTCGAGATCTTTTGTCCTCATTTCTGATTAGGATTGAGATTGGTGTACCAGTGGTTTTGCCACTAAAAACACCAGACAATATTTCAATTTTATCCGACTCTTTTCTCTGTGAAACAAATTTTGTATTTCCAGGCCTTCTTCTATCCATATCTTTCTGAATATCCTTTTCAGAAAGGCTGATATTTGGCGGACAACCATCAATAATACAGCCAATAGCTGGACCATGGGACTCTCCCCATGTGGTAAATCTAAATATTTTTCCAAAAGTATTAAAAGACATAGATAATTAATGTATAAATTATT
>MDTG01310022.1_pt1 | contig 21860 bp, 19 predicted proteins | sample 811421 | NCBI WGS metagenome assembly MDTG01 (sample SAMN05326645, study PRJNA326480) | marine metagenome | isolation source: seawater | place: Pacific Ocean: South East | collected 2011 | reverse complement strand
TCTGATTATATAACATTGCACACACCTTTAGATGAAAAAACAAAATATTTAATCAATGAGGAAGTTATTAATCAGACAAAAAAAGATTTAGTAATTGTGAATACTGCTAGAGGAGAACTAGTTAAAAAAAATGTAATCATTAATTCTCTTAAAAATCAAAGGATTAGAGGTTATTTATGTGATGTGTTAGAAAAAGAACCAATAGAATCATCAGAAGAATATTTAGGTGTACCAAACTTAATTATAACACCACATGTGGCTTCAAGAACTTCAGAAAATATAGTTAATCAAGGTTTAAAGGCTGTAGAAAATTTAATTAATAGTTTGTGTTAAAAGTTATTAATATATGAATGAAGTAATTTTTACTATTAATAAAAACTTATATAGTTCAAAAGAAAAATTAGTTTTAAATCAAAAAGATATTAATTTCAATAATAATATTTATAAAAAATATAAGATAAAACCCGAATCTGTTTCAATTGTCTCATGTGATATTATAATTCAAAGGTTTAAATTAATTAGATACGTATTTAAACAGCTAGATATTCTTCTTAAGGTTAATGGTATTTTTGAAATTGATTTAGTTGATAGTAAATTTCATTCATCGTCTTTTTTGTCAAGAGATCAGGTAAAATATGAATTTGGAATTTCAACAAATGGTAGATACTCTCTTATTTATAAAAATAATTCAAATGGATTTTTAAAACTTAGATTTAAAAAAAATAAAAAAACATTAATATCGAATGATTCAATTGACAAATGGACTTTTGGTATTCCCTCAGGTGGAAAAAATGATGATTTAGTTAATAATTTAATTTCAAGTATTATTAAACAAAAAATACCCAACTATGAAATAATTATATGTGGTATTTATAATAAAAAATTAACTAATAAAAATATAATAATATTAGATGACATAAATTTAAATGATGATATAAGAATACCAATATGTCATAAAAAAAATAAAATAATTAAAAGCGCTAAGTATGAGAATATTTGTATTCTTCATGATAGATTTTCATTAAGTAAAAATTGGTATAAAAACATAGTTAATTTTGGTAATTATTTTGATTTTTTATGTATGCCAACTTTTGATAAGTATGGTAATAGATTTTATGTAGATTGGATGAAATTCAATGACCCTATAGTAAGTTGGTTTAAAAGAAATAATCATCTGAAATATAATCAATGGCATAATGACGTTATAGTTCAGGGGGGATTTTTAATATCAAAAAAAAATATTTTATTAAATAATTTATTAGATGAAAGAATTTATTGGGAAGAATTAGAAGATTTTCAAATGTCAAAAATGGCATATTTAAATGGTTATTTTATTTGTATTGATAGAGAAAATCATATTATTTCCGAATCTGTGAATCATATACCTCAAATTTCAAGGGAAGGTTTTATTTCAGAAATAATAAACTACTTTAAATGGGTTTATGCAATTTTAAAAAATATGATTTATTTTAAAAACATGACAAAAAAATTCAAAAAAAAATAAAATGTTTAAAACAAATTTTTTTCTAAATCCAAAACGAAAAGATGAAACTTCAAATCAATCTTTATTTAAAAAAGTTTTATTTCTTATAAAAAAAAAAATTGCATGGGTGTGGGTATATCTTGGGTTTGTTAATATAAATTATTCTTATATTCATGGTGATAAAAAAAGATTAATTTTAGGAAAAGGATGTTCTACAATGAATTCAATTTTTAATGTAATAAGTGGAAAAATAATAATTGGAGATAATACTATTTTTGGCCATAGCTGTATGGTTTTAACAGGTACTCATAATTTTAAAAATGGTAAAAGAATATCCCTTGATAATAATTATGATGATAAAGATGAAACTCCATCTTTTGGTAGAGATATTATAATAGGTAGTGGATGTTTTATTGGATCTGGTGTTATTATTATTGGACCATTAGAAATTGAAGATAATGTTATAGTTGGTTCTGGTTCAATTGTAACTAAAAGTTTAAAAAAAGGAATGTTTTATGCTGGTAATCCAGCAAAAAAAATTAAATCAATTGGATAAATTAAGTATTGAGTTAAAAAATTTTATTCGCAATTACTATGATAAACCTGAAGGAAATATTTCTTTGCACGAACCAATTTTTATAGGAAATGAAAAAAAATATTTGAGTGAATGTATTGATTCAACTTTTGTTTCATCGGTTGGAAAATATGTAACATTATTCGAACAAAAAATTTCAGAATATACAAATACAAAAAATTCAATAGCAGTAGTTAATGGCACATCTGCTCTTCATATTTGTCTGAAATTATGTGGAGTAAAATCAGGTGATGAAGTTATTACTCAGTCATTAACATTTGTTGCTACTGCTAATGCAATTTCTTATTTAAATGCTAAACCTATTTTCATTGATGTTGATATTGATACTTTAGGTTTATCTCCCATTTCATTAAATGAATTTTTAAATGAATTTGGTGAAAAGAGAGACAATGGTACATATAATAAAAAAACTGGTAAAAAAATAGCTGCATGCTTACCTATGCATACTTTTGGATTTATATGTAAAATTGATGAAATAATTAAAATATGTAATGAATGGGGGATACCAGTTATTGAAGATTCTGCTGAAGCTTTAGGTAGTAAATACAATGATAAATCAGCTGGTACTTTTGGTAAAATGTCAGCTATAAGTTTTAATGGAAATAAAATAATAACTAGTGGAGGTGGAGGTATTATCTTAACTAATTCAAATATTTTAGCTAAAAAAGCTAAACACATAACAACAACTTCAAAATTACCTCATAAATGGGAATTTGATCATGATTCAGTTGGATATAACTATAGAATGCCCAATTTAAATGCATCTTTAGTTTATGCTCAAATTGAACAAATCGATAATTTTATTTTAAAAAAACGTGAACTTCATGATCAATATCAATTATTATTTGATAAATATGGTATAGAATTAATCAAACCTCCAAAAGGAAATAAGTGGAATTATTGGCTTAATAGTATTAGATTGTCAAATAGAAAAGAAAGAAATTTATTTTTAGAGAAATCACATAAACATCTAATTTTGAATAGACCAATTTGGAAATTATTGTTTAGATTAAATATGTATTCTTCTTGTCAACGTGATTCACAAAAAAACTCAATCTATTTAGAGGATAGAGTTGTAAATATTATAAGTAGTGCAAAATATTAATAAAAAAACAATACTTATTGGTTATTCAGGTCATGGAATTGAAGTAGCTGATGCAGCAATACAATTAGGTTACAATTTAATTGGTTATTGTGATCTAAATAAAAAAAAAACTAACCCTTTTAATTTAAATTTTTTAGGAAATGAGAAAGAATTAAAGTCTATCTATTTCAATGATGAATATCAATTTATAATGGGAATAGGTGATAATAAAATTAGAAATAATGTATTTGATTTTTTAATTAATAAAACAGAGAGAATTATATCTATTATTCACAGAAAAGCAGTTTTATCTTCAAAAGTTAATATTAAAAAAGGTTCATATATATCAAAAAATTCTTTAATAAATTCAATGTCTGAAATTGGTTCAAATTGTATAATTAATTCGGGTTCAATCATTGAGCATGATTGTAAAATTTTAAATAACGTTCATGTTGCTCCTGGTTGTGTTGTTTTAGGAAATGTTAAGATAGGAAGTAATTCTTTTATAGGTGCAAATTCTACAATAAAAGAGGGTCTTGAAATTGGTAATAATGTTATAATTGGGGCAGGATCTCTAGTTCTAAATGATATTCCTAATGATAGTTTATTTTATGGAAGTCCTGGAAAAATAATTAAATGAAAAAAAGAACAATAATAATTGCAGAAGCTGGCGTAAATCATAATGGTAATATAAAATTAGCTGAAAAATTAATTGATGCTGCAGTTGCTTCAGGTGCTGATTATGTTAAATTTCAAACTTTTAAAGCAAATAAACTTGTTAATAAATTTGCATCAAAGGCCGATTATCAAATTTCTAATACTGAAAAAAAAAATGAGACTCAATATGAGATGCTTAAAAAATTAGAACTTAGTATTGATGATCACTATTATCTATTTGATTATTGTAAACTTAAAAAAATAAAGTTTTTATCAACTGCTTTTGACTTGGAAGGATTAGAGTTTTTAAATAAACTCGGTGTCGATTTATTTAAAATTCCAAGTGGAGAATTAACTAATTTACCATATTTAAAAAAAGTAACAACTTTTAATAAACCTATAATATTATCAACTGGGATGGCTTCAATTACAGAAATAAAAAAAGCATTAGATGTTTTAAGATCTAATAATTCTCTTAAAAAAAATATTACTATTCTTCATTGTAATACTGCTTATCCAACACCAATGAAAGATGTAAATTTATTGGCTATGAATCATATAAAAATGGAATTTAAAGATATAAATATTGGTTATAGTGATCATACTGAAGGTATTGAAGTAGCACTTGCCAGTGCAGCTTTAGGTGCAACAGTTGTTGAAAAACACTTTACCATAAATAAAAATTTAATGGGACCTGACCATAAATCCTCTTTAGAACCTAATGAATTGAAAAAAATGATTGATTCAATACGAAATGTTGATTTAGCAATAAGTGGTAATGGAAAAAAACAAGTAACCCAAAGCGAAAGAAATAATATAATACATTCTAGAAAAAGTATTCACCTAAACAAAAATCTAAATAAAGGAGAAAAAATAAAAGAATCAGATTTAATTATGCTTAGACCAGGTGATGGAATATCTCCGATGGATGTGTATAAAGTAATAGGTAAAAAATTAACTAATGAAAAATTAGCATTTACAAAAATTAATTTTAATGATTTTGAATAAAAAAATTGCATTTTTATCTAGTTCTAGAGCAGATTACGGAATATTATCTCCTCTTATAGATCTTTTAATAAAAGATAAAAGATTTGATATTACTCTAATAGTATTTGGAATGCATTTAGAAGAACAGTACGGTTTCTCAAAAGAAGAAATTACCTACAATAAAAATATTAAAATCAAAGAAGTTAATTGTATGCCAAAAGATAATAAACCTAAATCTATATCAAAATACATCGGTAAAATAATTGTTAAATTTTCTAATTTTTGGTCAAAAAATAAATATGATTTAGTTATTGCAATAGGAGATAGATATGAAATGTTTGCATCTGTTCAATCAACTGTTCCATTTGGAATGAAAATATTACACATTCATGGTGGTGAAACTTCTTTAGGATCAATAGATAATATTTTTAGAGATCAAATTACATTGGCATCATCTTTTCATTTAACATCTAATGAACATCATAGTAAAAAAATTAAAAGAATATTAAATTCTGATAATAATATATTTAATATTGGATCTCTTAGTTTATTGAATTTGAAAAATATATCTATACCAAAATGGAATAAAATTTGTGATAAACTTAAATTAAAAAAACAACCTTTTATTCTTGTTACTTTTCATCCCGAAACCATTAATCCAAAGAATAACTTTAGATATTTAGAAATTTTAAAGTCTGTTTTTGAAAATATATCTAGTGAAGTAAATTTATTAATTACCTCATCAAATGCTGATACTTATGGTGATTTGTATAATAATCTTTTTTATGATTTAAGTCAAAAACACCCTAAAAGAATATTTTTTGTAAAAACACTTGGTAAACTAAACTATTTTTCTGCAATTAAAAATTGTGAATTTGTATTAGGTAACTCCTCAAGTGGTATTATTGAAGTAGCATCATTTAAAAAATACGCATTAAATGTTGGTGATAGACAATTAGGTAGAGTAAGAAATGATAATGTTATTGATGTTGAATATGATAAAGATAAAATTATAAATAAGTGTAAAAAACTATTATCAAATAATATTTATGAAGGAAATAATATTTATTATAATGGATCGAGTATTGATCAAATAATTAAAAAAATATATGAATTTTAAATTTAGATATTTTTTATTTTCAACAAGAAATAAGAAACAGGATATAAGAAATATAAATTAATAATCAAATGGATAAAACATTGGTTATAATACCTGCTAGAGCTGGATCTAAGGGTATTAAAAATAAGAATTTAAAATTGTTAAATGGGATTCCATTAATAGAACATACCATAAATTTTGCCTTGACTTTTTTCTCAAAAAAAAATATTTGTCTTTCAACTGATTCAACTAAAATTATTAAAAAATACTCTAATACTTTAGATATAAAATTTACAAGACCTAAAAGTATTAGTGATGATTTTTCATCAATGAATGATGTGATTTTACATGCAGTTAAATTCTATAAGAATAAAACAAATTTAAATTTTAATAAGGTATTACTTTTACAGCCTACATCTCCTATAAGGAAAGAAGAAGATTTAAATAAAGTTTTTAAATTATTTAATAATCAGTTAGATATGGTTATGTCTGTTGCACTTAGTAAAGTTTCTCCTGAATTTAATTTATATGAGGACACAAGCTTTGGTATGATTAAAAAAGTTTCAAATAAAAATATAATTAGAAGACAGGATTCAAAAAATTACTATTATGCTAATGGTTCTATGTATTTAATTAATTGTAAAAAAACTGATATTAATTTATCAAAAATGAAAAAAATTAAAAAAATTATAATGAATTATACAAACTCGATTGATTTAGATGATAATTTTGATTGGGAAATTGCTGAAATGCTTTTAAGAAAAAGTTGATATGAAAAAAATTAAATTTCAAAAGTCAGATATATTAAAAATTCTTTATGATAATCAAGATGGTTTCAGAGTTCCAAAACTCGTTGATGTTTATTATAATGAATTTATAAATAATGATCATATAGAAATTATATCCAAAAATTTATCTTCTGATAAACTTATAGTTAGATCATCATCGGAAAATGAAGATGGATTAGAAACATCAAATGCAGGAAAATATGAATCAATTCTAAATTTAAATTTTAATGATAAGCATTCTATTACTGATGCAATTAGAAAAGTATTTGATTCATACGAATCAAATAATTCAAAAAGTAGAGTTATTGTTCAAGAAATGATTGTTGAACCTAAGATTAGTGGTGTTTTATTCACTTATGAGTTAGAGACAACATCACCTTATTATGTTATAAATTATGATGATACATCAAAAAAGACTGATACAGTCACATCTGGTAATGATAAAAACTCTAATAAATGTCTATTTGTTTTAAGAAATAAACATCATGAAATGAATTCTAGTAGATTTAAAAATCTTATAGATGCAGTCATAAATATTGAAGAATTTTTAAATTTATCTTATTTAGATATTGAATTTGCAATTGATGATAATGAATGTATTTATATTTTTCAAGTAAGACCCATTACTAGAATTAATAAGAAATCTGAATTTGGTTATTCTATAATTAATAAATCTATACAAAATTTAGAGTTATTTCTAAAAAATAAATTTGCAAAAAATTTTTTTAAATCTGGTAACACAACAATTTTTGGACAAATGCCAGATTGGAATCCTGCTGAAATGATTGGAACCCTTCCAAATAATTTAGCTTATTCATTGTATTCTTACTTAATTACAGATAATATATGGGCACTAGCGAGAAAAAAAATGTTTTATAAATCTATGAACGGCTATCCGCTCATGATTCAAATTGCAGGACGACCTTATATTGATTGTAGACTTAGTTTTAATTCATTTTTACCAAAAAACCTAGATTTAAAGCTCGGTGATAAACTTGTAAATATTTGGCTAGATAAACTGAAATTAAATCCAAATTATCATGATAAAATAGAATTTGATATTGCAATTACTTGTTACACATTTGACATTAATTTGAAATTGGATGGAGAAGATTATAAATCTTTAACAAATGATGAGAAAAGAAATTATAAGGAAACATTAAAGAATCATTTAAATATTATTTTAAATCCTGAAAATTCAGGAAGTGTAGGCTCTGCATTAAATGATATAGACAAACTAATAAATAAACAAAAAAAATATTCTGATTTGGAATTTAAAGATCTGAAAAATATTGCAGATGCGAGTAAGGAATATGGAACTTTACCTTTTTCTATTCTTGCTAGACATGGATTTATTGCAAAATCATTACTACAGTCTCTAGTAAATATCAATATAATTAATCAGAAAGATTTTGATAATATTTTAAATTCAGTTAAAACAATTTCATCAGATTTTATTCATGATTTAGATTTATTAAATGAAAAAAAAATAACACTTAAAAAATTTATGTTTAAGTATGGTCACCTTAGACCTGGTACATATGATTTAACTTCAAAGTCTTATCGAGAAATGAATGATCTTTTTAAAGTTAAAAAACAGAGTAAAAAAAACTATTCTGATTTTTCTCTATCTTCAACTAAAAAGAATAAAATAAATAATTTATTAAATGATCATAAAATTAATTTAAGTTATGAAACTTTTATTAATTATATTATTGCTTCAATACAAGGAAGAGAGTTTGGTAAGTTTATTTTTTCAAAAAACATTGACTTGATTTTATCATTAATAAATGATTTTGGTAAAAGATATCAAATTAAAACTGAAGACTTGATTAATGTTAAAATATCTGATTATTTTAATTTAAATAACATCTTTACTTTGGATAATATATCTGAATACATCGATAGAAAATCTAAAACTTCTAAAAATGAAAGAAAAGTTTTTGAAAAAATAAAATTACCTAGTTTAATTTTTCAAGATAGTAATTTAAATGTTATTCCATTTCAAATAAATAATCCAAATTTTATAACTCAAAAAGCAGTTATAGGTCCTACTTTAATTATTGAAAAAAACAATAAAAATCCAGATTCTTTAAATAATAAAATTATCTTAATAGAAGGTGCCGACCCAGGTTATGATTGGATTTTTGCACATAAAATTAAAGGTTTAATTACTATGTTCGGTGGTGCAAATTCACATATGTCTATTAGATGTTCTGAATTTAATATTCCTGCAGCAATTGGATGTGGTGAAATTTTATTTAAAAAAATATGTGCGACTGAGATTATTGGTTTAGATTGTAAAACAAAAAAAATAACATTTTAAATGGTAATTTGGTTCATTGGTTTATCAGGATCTGGAAAATCAACAATTTCAACAAAATTTATAAAAGTACTCAAAAAAAACACTAAAAAACATGTGATTCATTTAGATGGTGATAATATAAGATTCTTGTTTAATAACTCAGACTATTCAATTTCTGGAAGAGAGAAAAATGCAAAAATATTGTCTAATCTATCTAATTTTTTAAATGATGATAATGTTATAGTAGTTGCATCGGTTTTATCTATTTTTCCTGATTGGCAAAAATGGAATAGAGATAATATAAAAGATTATTTTGAAATTTATATTAAAGTTTCTTTTGAAAAATTATTGAAAAGAGAAGTAAAATCATTGTATAAGAATGCATTGAATGGAAAAATTAAAAATGTTGTTGGAGTGGATATTGAATTTCCTGAACCAAATTCTCATTTAATTATAGATAATAATGATGATGATTTGAATTTTGAAAGAAAAATAGAAATGATACTTATGGAATTAAAGAAAAACAATTTTAAAATATGACATTTTTTTTTTTACTTATTTCTTTAGAAATATTAATTTATTTTTCGTTTAAGATTTTTAAAAAAAAATTTAATTGGCTTATATCTATCAAAGATGAAATACCAAATTATGATTTCAAGGCACTTAAAAAATTTTATTATTCCTCTTTTGATTATAAACTTGGATGGGTAAGAAAACCTAATACATCTGGTTATGAAAAGGGAAAAAAAGATAAAATACAATATTACATAGATAAATATGGTAGTCGTAAATCAATTTTAAATCCTAAAAATGCAAGAATTGTCTCAGTTGGAGATTCATATGCATTTTGTAGGCAAGTTTCAGATGAAAATACTTGGCAAAATAAATTATCTGTAAAAATTGATAGTGCTATTCTTAATTACGGAGTTGGCAACTATGGTATTGATCAAGCTATATTAAGAATAGATAATATATATATTCCTAAACAAACAGAATATATGATTATGGGGTTTGTTCCAGAAACAATTTTAAGAATTCAATCATATTGGAAACATTATTTAGAATTTGGAAATACATTTGCATTTAAACCAAAATTTATTTTAAAAAAAAACAAATTATTATTAATTAATCAGTATATAGATAAATTTGAGAAATATAAAAGTCTAAAAAAAAATATTTCATTTATAAGAAAAAATGATAGATTTTATAGAGATAAGTTTTTAAAGTATTCTTTTTCATTTCCTTATGTATTTTCATTTTTTAAAAATTTTAAATTTAACATAAGTGTGTATTATATTTTAATTAAAAATTTTTTTTCAAGAAATGTTAATCTAAAAAACGATTTATATAACATAGTAATGAAACATAATTTAAAAAATTCTCAGAAATATTATAATGACAAATATTCAATTCAATTATTAAGTAGAATTCTAGAATTATTTTATAATAAATGTCATAAAAAAAAGCTTAGACCTATTCTACTTGTTATTCCTCAAATGCATGACTTACTTTCTACAGAATTAAATCATGTTGCTTTCTTTAAAAAAATTAATAAAAAAAATAATAATGTAATCGATATGACTGAAATTTTTAAAAATAAAAAAATACAAGATTTATACATTGAGGATTCATATGGAGGTCACTTATCTGAATATGGAAATTCTTTAGTTGCAGATGAAATAAATAATTATTTAAAAAATAATTAATTCATTTTTTTATATATGATTTGCATTCCTCTGATATTATTAGAGTTTGTTATTAAATAATTCTAGAATTCTACCTAATAAATGATAATTTTGCTAAGTAGTTTATGAATATGAAAAAGATAATTATATCACAAAGAATAGACCATCTTAAATCTAGAGATGAAACAAGAGATAGTATTGATCAAAATTTGATTTTCTTTATACAGAAATTAGATTGTTTGTCTATACCAATTCCTAATTTTAAAATAAATATTGGAATAATGACCTCTAATTTTTTGAAATCTATTAAACCTGATGGAATAGTATTATCGGGAGGAAATAACATTTCTCAATATCCAAGTAGAGATGAATTAGAATTTAATTTAATAAAATATGCTATTAAGAATAAAATTCCTCTGATCGGAATATGTAGAGGAATGCAGATTATAAATAATTTTTTTGAAGGATCATTAACTAAAATAAATAACCATGTTAATGTTAGTCATAAAGTAAATGATAATAATGGAAAAGAATTAGAAGTTAATAGCTATCATGACTACGCCATAAAGGATTTACCTAGTTGTTTATCTTCTGGTTTTACATGTTCAGATGGTACAATTGAATCATTTGATCATATAAAATTACCTATTCATGGGATAATGTGGCATCCAGAAAGGTTAAATAAAACAAATGATTTTAATATTAATTACTTTAAAAAAAAGTTGAATTTATGATTTCAATTATTCTTGCTGCAGGGGAGGGTAGTAGATTGCTTCCTTACACTAAAGATGTTCCTAAATCATTGGTGCAAATAAGAAATACTACTATGTTAGAGGAACAACTTAAAATATATGATAAATTAAATATTAAGTCATATATAGTAGGTGGATACTTATTCAATAAATTGAAAGTAATATCTACGAATTTATTTGAAAATAAATTTTATTTAGAAACTAATATGGTTTATACCTTATTTGAGGCACAATCTATTTTTAATGATGATATAATTATTTCTTATGGAGATATATTATTTACTAAAAATATTTTGAATGATCTTATAAAATCTAAAAAGAATGTTACTGTTGTAGCTGATATGAATTGGAAAAAGTATTGGTTAAAAAGACTAGATAATCCATTGGATGATTTGGAGACTTTTATAAAATCAGGAGATAGAATTAAAGAGCTTGGCAGTAAAGCTAATTCTATCAATGAAATTGAAGGTCAATTTATTGGTTTATTAAAAATATCAAAAAATTTTTTAACCGATCTCATTAAAATTTATGAAGATTGTAAGTTGATTAATTCTATTAATGGAAAGCCTTATAAAAAAGCATTTATGACAGATTTTATTCAAGAAATAATTAATAGGAGATTTGAAGTTAATTTTATTGAAATGTTTGATCCATGGGTTGAAATTGATACTGTTGATGATTTAAATAATCCAGAAACAAAAAAAAGAATATCTAAAATTATTAAAATAAATAATGGATAAACTTGAAATTAAAAACTATACAATTAAAAGTGGTGAAAAAATAAATAAGGCCTTAAATAAATTAGATGTTAATTTATTTAAAATACTATTTGTTATTGATAAAGAATCTAGGCTTATTGGCTCTATATCAGATGGTGATATAAGGAGATCACTTTTAAGTTTTAATAATCTTGATCATTTTGTCGATGATTTTATGAATAAAGATCCAAAATATATTTTAAATACTTCAAATTTATACTTTGAAAGAAAAAGGATATTAGAAAATAGAATAAATATCAGTCCAGTTTTAAATTCAAAAAATAAACTACTTGAAATTATAAACTTAAAAAATTCTAAATTTTTTCCAGTTGATATTGTTATAATGGCTGGGGGAAGGGGTCAGAGATTATCACCATTAACTGATAATTTACCTAAACCTCTTCTTAAGATTGATAATAAACCAATTATTGAAATTATTTATGATAACTTCATCGATATTGGTGCAAAGAAAATATTTTTATCAGTTAATTATTTAAAAGAAAAAATTATTGATTTTTTTAAATTAAAAGAAAACAATAAATATGTAGAATTTATAGAAGAAAATTTTCCAATGGGTACATTTGGCTCATTAAGTTTAATTCAAAAATTTAAACATGATACTGTTCTTGTTATTAACTCTGATATATTAACTAATGTTGATTTTGGTTTATTTTATGAAAAATTTTTAGAAAGTAAATGTGAACTAGCATTAATTGCTGTTAATTATAAAACTGTAGTGAATTACGCTATTCTAAAAGAAAAAAATAATTTTTTAAAAGATTTTGTTGAAAAACCTGAATACGATAATTATATCAATACAGGTATTTATATGATGAAAAATTCAGTTATTTCCCAAATACCTAAAGATAAATTTTATAATGCTACTGACCTTTTAAGAAAATTTATTGATTTAAAAAAAAATGTTTATATACATAAGGTAGATAGTTATTGGAAAGATATTGGAAAAATTGAAGATTTAAATGTAGCTAGAAATGATATAAGTAAAATTTCATTAAAATGAAAAAAGTATATATAGTTCATTGTGTAGACACAGAAGGTCCAATGAATGAAACAATTAAAGAAACTTTTATTAGAGTAAAAAAAATTACTGGTATTGAAATAAGTCCATCAATTAATAATTTAAAAAAACTTCAAAACAAAGAAATTAATTTAGATGGAAAAGAATCAATAGTTTCAAATTTAGTACACCAAAATAGAATTAATTTTAATAAAAGCTGGAATGATATTGAGATAATGTTAGATAAAATACAATCATCAAGTTTTAGAAATAAAATTAAAGATTTAAACGGTAATGGCTGGGTGTATAACTGGTTTTGTTTAGACCATGTTAACATGAATGGAGATAATCCACGTAAAAGAGATTTAGGTCATCATAAAGTTTTAGACTATTATACTAAAAGAACCAAAAAAAAAGGAAATAAAAATGATTTTGTTAGTTGGCATTATCATCCTATCCCATATACTCAAAATTATCATCATAGTGGTATTGCTTATTTAAACTCATCAAATATATGGGAAATTCTTTCAAGAAAAATTATTGAAAGAAATTGGTTTCCTAGTACATTCAGACCGGGTTTTCATACTATCAGACCTGATTCAAATTGGTTTTTAGAACAGTGGATACCTTTTGATTTTTCTAATCAATCTACTAAAAATGAAGGTAATCAGCCTGATTTAATTGGTGGAAGATGGGGAGATTGGAGACGTTCTCCCAATTCATGGAAACCATACCACCCAAGTATTAGTGACTATCAAATTCCAGGTAGTTGTAAAAGATGGATATTTAGGTGTTTAAATATGGAAGCTCGATTAAGAGAAATTACTCAAGATGATTTCAATGAAGCATTTGATCAAGCTAATAATGGCATTCCAACATTGCTAAGTTTTACAAATCATGATTTTAGAGATATGACTTTAGAAATTGAAAAAATGAGAAATTTTTTAATAATTTCTACTAATAAATATCCAGATGTTAAGTTTGAGTTTTCTAATCCAATAAATGCAGCTAGAGAAGTTTTAAAATTGAAACCAAAAAAAATTAATTTGGATTTAGAAATAATAGAAGAAAAAGATAATTTTTTAAAAATAAAAGTTGTGTCAAATAAAAATTTATTTGGTCCACAACCTTATTTAGCTATAAAAACACTTAAAAATGAATTTTTATGGGAGAATTTTGATAAATCCCTTACTGAAAATGAATGGTTTTTCACCTTTGACTATAATCATATACCTAAAGATATAATTCACAGTATTGGAGTTGCAGGAAATTCATTTGATGGTACTACTGAAGTAATTAATTTTAATTTGAAGAAAAAAAATATTAAAAAATTTATTTATAACTATGAGTGATATTTCAGTTTTCTCTACTGGAACAATGAGAAGTGGTGGTTCATTATTTCAAAATATAATGTCAGTACACAGTGAAGTTATTATTTTTAGTGGTTTTGTTAATTTTTTTAGATTTTATGATGGAAAATATGGTAAGATAAATTTAAAATCATCACGAAAAATTTTAGAACATTTAAAATTGAGACTATCAGTTAGAAGGGGATATGATTTAGATATTGAAAGTATTTATATAAAATTAAAAAACTTAGATAAAGTTTCATATGCAGATTGTTATAGACTTATAATGGAACATTTAAGAGATATAGCTAATAAAAAGATATATGGTGAATACGTAACAATGGGTTGGAGAAAAATTCCTAAATATTTAAAATATTTTCCAAATGGTAAAGTAATACATATAATTAGAGATCCTAGAGCCGTATTAACATCTTTTGGTAAGATGAGCATTATGCCAGATGGCTATTATTTAAATTGTATTTTTAATTGGATTGATTCATTTAAATACTCAGAAATTTATAAAAAATCCTTATCAAAAAATAGATATATGTTATTAAGGTTTGAAGATATTCACGAAAACCCAAACAAGACAATAAATAAAATATGTAAATTTTTAAACATTGAATTTGAGGATTCAATGGTTTCTCCTAACTCATGGGATAACCTTTTTGATAAAAATTTTGTTGATGCTAACATATCTGTTTATAATAACAAGAAAGTATATGGTTTTGATATTCAAAGAACCAAAAACTGGATGGGAAAAATAAAAAAGCATGAAAAATTTATATGCGATATTTTATTAAGTGATATAGAAACAGATCTATATGATTTTAGTAAAAAAAATAGTTATAACTCTGATGATATAAGAAAAAATCTTAAGAAGATATCAAATTTTAAAATATTTTATAAATCTCTAAATAATTACCTTATTACTAAAAAAGGTAATGATAAACATGTTATTGATCCAACTAAACCTGAAAATTGGGATTCAAATGATTCTAAGACTGGTAAATTTATTGATACAGACGCCTATAAAAGTTATATTGATAAATATGATGAAATTATGAATTATTTGTAAAATGAAAATAATTTATTTAGTTCAAAATCACTTTACATCACGAGATTACTATAGATATGGAATAGAGGAATTAATTTCATCTAGTAGAAAAAAAGTTGAAGTATGGGATATTTCAAAGCTTATTTATCCAAATATAAAGTTCAACTATCAAGAATTTAATGATGTAAAAGTTGACTCTTTTTTTAACTTAATTAGATTTAAATCTAAGAGTGAATTTAAATTATATGTTAAAAAATCTAATGTATTATATTGTTTTGTTTTAGCAGTTTTTAATATTAATTCTTTGTTTTTTTTTAAAACTTTATCAAAAAATAAAATTTATTGTGTTAGTTCGGGTTATGGCATGATAGATATTCAACCCAGTTTTAATTACTACTTAATTAATAATAAATCATTATTAAAAAAACTTTTTAATTTAACTATAAGAAGATTTTTATCTTTTTTTAAAAATTGTTTTTATTATTTTCTTATAATGTATCATAGAATAAATTACTATAATATTTATTTTATATCAGGTGGAAATAAGACAGATGCTGATAATATTTTAATTTCAAATAAAACGAAAAAAGTTAGATTACATTCTAATAATTTTGATCTTCATTTAAAGAAAAAAAATAATATTAAAAGATATATTAAAAAACAATATGATGTGTATTTAGATCAAAATATTACATTTAGTTCTGATTCTAAATTACGTAATGATAAAGTAATAATATCAGCTAAAAAGTATTATAGAGAATTAAATAATTTTTTTGATAAACTTGAAAAGATAACAAATAGAGAAATAGTAATATCAGCCCACCCTAAATCAAACATAAATCAATTAAAATCCTATATTAAAAATAGAAAAATATTAACTAATATTAATTCTTTAGATTTAGTATATCATTCAACGAATGTCATTGTTAGTTATTCAATGGCAATAGGATTTGCTGTTTTGTATGATAAAAATCTTATTCTAATAACAAATAATGATATTAATGATTATAAAAAACCTATTATTAATTCTTTATCTAAATATTTAAAAATTAAATATATAAATATTAGCAATTCATATAGATTAAAAAACAAATCAAATAATAAATCTGAGTATTCAAAATACATCAATGACTTTATAACCCCATCACTTCAGATTGATGAATTTTTTTCAATTTCAGTATATAATCATGTAAAATATTTTATATGATTGATTCACTATCGAAAAGGTTTTCATTCAAGCTTATATCTAATATAGTTTCTCTTGGAATAAGTACATTAATAACATTATTAATACCTCGATTTTTAGGTTCTTCATCCTATGGAAACTTTATGTTTTTAAATGATCATTTTAAAAAGTTTTTTGGATTTTTATCTCTTGGAGCTCCAATGGGATTTTTTGTTAAAATATCAAAAAGAAAAAGTGAAATACAACTTTTAAGATATTATTTAATATTTCTTTTTATAATTCTAATAATTTCATCTATAATATTAAGTTTAATTTATTTTTCAAATTTAGATTCAATGATTTATGTGAAAATTGAATATAAGTTTGTGATATTATCGTTTATTTTTTCATTTCTACTTTTTTTAATTAACATATTTAGGCAAATTAATGATGCATATAATTTTACTGTAATAAGTGAGAAATATTATGCTGCACATAGAGTATTGAGTTTTATTATTATTATTATATTAATTTATAAAAATTCATTAAATCTATATTTCCATTTTTTACAATTAATTTTTGTCTCCTCTATTTTATTAATTATATGGTTTATTTTTTTGAATGAAAATAATATCAAACCATTTTCAAAAAAGTATTCAATAGATAAATTATTAGCAAAAAAATATTTTGATGAATTATATAATTATTCTCATCCTATATTTGTAAAAGGAATTGTAGTATTTATTGTAGGTATATCTGAAAGATGGTTGTTGCAATTTTTTGGCGGTTCAGAAGAACAGGGTATTTTCAGTTTTGCTTTTGCTATATCATCAATTCTAGTTTTATTTACTACCTCAGTTTCTCCAATTTTTACATCTGATTTTTCTGTTGCATGGCATAATCGGGATTTCAATAAAATGAGAAAATTATTTAATATTCTTATTCCTTCATTATTTTTTTTAACTGCATTTTTTTCTTTCTTTATAATATCAAATGGTAAAAGTATAGTGAGTTTGGTTGGAGGTAATTCTTTTGAAGGAGGAGGACTTTCATTGATGATAATGGCATTATATCCTATACATCAAGTTTATGGTCAACTTTGTGGTGCTGTATTATATTCTTCTGGTAAAACCAATATTATCAGAAATGTAAGTATTCCTTTTCAAGTTCTAGGATTAGTTATGGTATTTTTTTTTATATCTAACGAAAATTATGGTGGACTAAATTTAGGATCAATAGGTCTAATTTATAAAATGATACTTATTCAAATAATTGTAGTAAATATATATTTATGGTATTGTACAAAAATGTTATCAATATCATTTTTTAAATATGTTTATTTACAATTAAAAGGAATATTTGTTTTATTTATAATTTCATTTTTATCTGTTTATTTATTTAAAAATTTTACAGATTATTTGATATTAAACATTTTATTTAACGGTACATTTTATTTAGTTAGTGTTATTCTTTTAATTTATACTTTTCCTTCATTTATGGGACTTAATAAAAGTGATATTATATATTTCAAAAATAAATTAATAAATATTAATAATAATGATAATTAATTTAGACAATCTAAATGCTGAACAAAATAAAATTTTTAATGATATTACAAGTTCTGTTAAATATGATTATAATAATTTAATAAATAATTTAAGTGAAGATCACCTAAAAAATATTGATTGGATTGTAAGTTCTATTCCTTCTAGAAACAAATACCAAAGTAAATTATTTATAAGATGTTCTCAAATTAGATTAATAAAATATTATTATAAATCTGAAAAAAATTTTACAGTTTTAACTAGTGATAGACCTCTTAGTAAAGTTTTAAAGAAAAATTTTAAAAATATTAAAATAAAATGTACTGAAAATATTTTTAAATATTTATCAAGAAAATTAAAACCATTTAAACAATTTATAAATTCATTTTATTTATTATTTCTTAGGTATTTAGGTCGGAAAAATTATAAATCTTATAATTTAATTAATAAAGAAATAACACTAATTGACACCTTTATTATCAATAATTCATCAGGAGATGAAGGTAGTATTAAAGATGGAAAGTATATTGATCGGTATTATCCTGGTATGTTAGATTATATTAATTCTAAAGAAAAAAAGAAAATATTTTTTTTACCAACTTTAATTGGATTTAAAAATCCAATAAAAACATTTAAAGAAATTAGATCTTGTGATTATAATTTTATTATCCCAGATGATTTCTTACAATTTTCGGATTATATATTCATTATTTTATTTCCATTTAGAAATCTAAAACTTAAGTTAAAAAACATAAGTTTTGATAATTGTAATCTTAATCCTTTACTAAATGAAGAGCGAATATCCAATTGTTTTGATTTTATAAATCTATTAGGCTTATTATATTATAGGTTTTCAAGAAGATTTTCTGAAAAAGGAATAAAAGTTAGGTTATTGATAGATTGGTATGAAAATCAAGTAATAGATAGGGGATTGATTAAAGGTTTTCATGATTTTTTTAAAAATGTACCAGTATATGGTTATCAAGGTTATATTATTTCAAAAAATTTACATATTTATACACAACCAAATTACTCTGAGTATTATTCTAATTGTGTGCCAGATAAGGTATTAGTAACTGGAAAAGGATTAGTTAAGAATATTAAGGAGTTTTGTGAACTTGTAAATGTTGATGTTGCACCTGGATTTAGATTTAGAAAAGTTCATAATAGACTATCAAATAAAAAAACGAATAATGAATTTTCAGTTTTAATTGGTCTTCCAATTAGTATACCTGATTCAAAATTAATATTAGAAAGATTAATTAATATTTATAAGAAAAATAAATTTAATTTTAAAATTAAATTTTATATTAAACCACATCCTACTTTTAGTGATAAAGAAATGAAAAATCTAGTTGATGATAATTCAATATTAAATTTTAAATTTTTAAAAGGAGACTTCCATAAAATATTGAATAAGGTAAACCTTATAGTAAGTAATGCATCAAGTATTTGTTTAGAAGCTTTAACAAAAAGAGTACCTGTAATAATAATAGCACCTAAAACAGGAATAATTCAGAATCCCATACCTAGTGATGTTTCAAATAATATTTGGAAGATATCATATAACGATAATGAATTAATTGAACACATTAAATTCTTTTATAAATTTAAACCTGAGGAAAATTTCAGCTCTTTTGACTTTGTAAAGAATAATTACTTTGAAAAAGTATCTAAGAAAGGTGTTTTAAAATTTCTTAATCTTTGAGAAAAGAATATCTAAATTTTATTAAAAATATTTATAAATATAATCTTATATATATAATTAAAAATTTAATTAATAAGACGATACAAAAATTTTTTCTTTCAAAAAATAAATATCCAAAAAGAGCAGAGTTTATTAAAAGTTACTATATTAAAAATGTGCAACAATTAGATTCTAAAGATAATCCTGCTTTTATTTTTAAAATAAATAATGAATTTAAAACTTTAAAAATTAATCAAAATTGGGATGAATTAATTGATATTAATGATTACGAAATAAGACAAAGTTTTCATAGGTTCTATTGGTTAAATAATAAATGGGATAAAAAATCAATAAATAATTTAAAAATTCTCATAAATAGTTGGATTTTAAAATTTAATAATGATACTGAAGCATGGCAATCTTATACTTCATCAGAGAGATTATTTTCAATAGTTTACCTATTAACAAAAATTTATACTCATAAACAATTAATATTATTTTTTAAAAAAGATAAGGTATTTAATTATTTGTTAATTAAAACTTTTAATACTTTAATTTATAATATTGAGTATACCAAAGATGGGACGTCCTTTAATCACGTAGTTAATAATTATAAAGGATTAATTTTATGTTCAATACTTTTAAATAAGAACAAACTAATCGTAGAGTGTAATAAATTATTTGTTAAAGAACTTAAGATTATTACAGAAAAAGATTATTTCATACGTGAGGGATCTAGTCATTATCAATTTATAATATCAAAATGGATTTTTGACTTAAAATATTTTATTAACTATTTTAAGATTAAAGGTTTTAAAAATAATGATTCTGTTTTCTTAAAAAATATTATAAAAAAATCATTTTTTTTTCTATTGAAAAACTTGAATATGCCTTTTTATGGTGATATTTCTCCTGATTATAGTCCTAAAACTTTAGTATCTTATTTTAAAAATAAAAACAGCAAATTATTTGAAAAAAACCTAGACTATTATAATAAAGATGGTATCCTATTTAATTATATAAATTATACTAGAATTAATTTTAGAAAATGGGTTGTTTTTATAAAACATACTGATTGTTCCAGAGATTATTTCTTAGATCATTCTCATGAGGACGAATCTCAAGTTATTATTTTTTATAATAATAATCCAATATTAATTGATTGTGGTAGATCAAATTATGAAAATTCATTTAAAAATGATAAATATTGTTTAAATAATAAACATAATCTTGCAAGATTGAACGGATTATCATTATTTATAACCAGAAATTTTCCATATCTACCTTTTAAATATAAAAATCATCCAATTAATATTAAATCAACTCAAAAAAAAGATAAAATTTTAGTGCTAATAACATCAAGTTCAATTAAAAGAATTACAAATAGTAATGAAGATGAATACTTAAGAGAAATAGAAATCAAAAAAAATAGTATTATAATATCAGATAAATTTAAATTAAAAAACAAGAATTTATTTCAATGTAATTATCATTTTCCTGAAGAATTAAAAAGAATAAATAATGCTAAAAACAAAGTTTTATTAAAAAAGCAAAATATTATGATTTCTTCAAATAATATTTTTACTGTAAATGATATGAATTATTCAGATAAATTTAACATTGAAAAAAAGGGAAATATGATGAAATTTAATCAAATTATATCAGACAATTTCTCAAATAGTTTAATTATTGAGTCTTTAAATGTTAAAAATAGCTAACTATAAATTTTGGGTTTTTTTAATATTTATTGAATACTTAATGTATGAAAATGTATTATTTATTTTTCCTGATTATTTTGGTGGTAATTTTTTGAAAACAATTGTTTTTGGGTATAAAATTATATTTCC
>MDTG01148572.1_pt1 | contig 21863 bp, 20 predicted proteins | sample 811421 | NCBI WGS metagenome assembly MDTG01 (sample SAMN05326645, study PRJNA326480) | marine metagenome | isolation source: seawater | place: Pacific Ocean: South East | collected 2011 | reverse complement strand
ACATTAGCAATCAATTCAGAAGATTTAAATGCACCATAACAAAATGAAGATTTATTTGTCAAATATCTCCATTTAAAAAATTTTAAACTTATCCTTCTATCAAAACAATCATTAAATAATTGTCTAAATTTTTTATAATCTGATAATTTAAGTTTTTTATATTTTAATTTTAATATCACTAATCTACATTTTATTATTTATCTAATAATATATCTACCAAGATTAAATCTCTTTAATAGCAATATAAATTTTTTATAAACAAATTTATTAAAATATAAATATTTATAATGAAGAGAAAATTGTTTGTATTAAAATTATATTTTAAAAATTAGTATATTTAGTTTTCTCATAACTATTTGCTATTAAAACAATAAATTACACAGATTTAATAAATCAAAAATTTATCTGTAAACACTATTACAGATCTTATTATAACTTTTAAATATCTTGAATAATTTTTTATTTATTTCCTTTTTTGAATAATCATTATTAATTGACTTAAAAGCATTATAACGAAGTTTATTAAAATAACTCTCTTCTAAATTAAGAAAAGAAATTTTTTTAGCAGCATCAATATATGACTTAACAAAGAGACCATTAATTCCATCAATAATTAAATCATTATTACCTCTTATATTATAACATATTACTGGCAAACCCTCTAACAAAGATTCCATAACGGCAACTGGTAAACCTTCTCTTTTACTTAAATGTAATAAAATATCAAATTTCTTAATTTTATTTTTTAATTTTTTATCAAAATTATAAAAAAATATGTTGTTAAGTTTTTTTTTAATCTTTATTGAATTAAATTTTCTTTGATCACCATAGCCATAACACTTTATTTGTATTTTATTTTTTTTTAAAATTTCTGCTAATTTTAATATTTCTAAATAACCTTTATTTTTTTTATATGCTGCAATAACTATAACTTTTTTTATATTTTTTTTTTTTTTAATTTTTTTGTTAAAATATTTTTTTGATAAATCTAAACCTACTCCATTAATTTTAAAGCTATTAGATTTTTTACACAAATATAGTTTAGAATAAATAAAATCATCATTGTTTATTGTAATAAATATAGCAGTATTAAAAGATAATATTTTTTCAACTATTTTGAAAAAAAAATCTTTTAAAGAATTAGATGCGGGCATAAATCTAAAGCCATGAACAAAATATACTATTTTTAAGTTATGAAAAAACGTAAAAAGACGAAAAATGTGTGAAGCAACAGGAGTATGTAGGTAAAATATAGATTGAGAATTTTTTTTAATCAGGTGTCTAATTTGTTTAAAAATTTTTATATAATTAAATAAATTGAATAATTCTGATATTTTGTTTGGAAAATCAATTTTATGAGTCAAATTATAATTAAAATTTAAATTTTTATTATCTGAACAAGCTACCTCTACGTTAAAATTATTTTTACCCAAATAGTCTGCTTGCGATTTTAAAAAAGTATTAAAAGTAATTGATCTTGTGGTTATGAAAACTATTTTCATTTAAAAAATCCAATTTTTTAAATATTTATCTGCCATTTTTTTTACTGAAAAATTATTTTGAATCCATATACGAGAGTTAGCACTAAAAAAATTCCATTTTTTTTTATTATTTATAATAACATCAATTATTTTTTCTAATTTTTTAGTTATAGATTTATTATTATTGTTCTTTACAATAAAACCATATTTATTGATAATTTGTTGAACACAACCAGTGTTAGTTGATAAAACAGGTGTTGTACAAAGCATGGACTCTGCAACAACATTAGGAAAAGATTCAGAGTGAGAAGTTAATGCAAGAAGATCAATACCATTATAAAACTCAATTAGACTTTTTCTTTTATTGAGTAAAATAACTTTTTTTTCAATTTTAAGATCTAAAATTAAATTAGTTAATTGTTTATTGGAATAATCAATTCCTTCACCTACCATGTATAAATATAGTCTATCATAATATTTTATGATTTTTGAAAACGATTTTAATAGAGTGGGAATATTTTTTTGTTTAGAAAATCTTCCAGCAAATCCTAAAATTATATCTTTATTTTTAACTTTATTTCTTAATCTAAATTTGTTTCGCAAATTTTTTGATGAATAATAATCTTTGTCATTATAGCCATTATAAATTAGAACAGTTTTCAATTTTGAATAAAAATGTTTTGTTTGATGAAATTTTATACTTTTATCTGAGCAGTAAATAATTTTTTTTGGTACAAATTTTGATAAAAGACCACAAATCATTGATATCAAAATAGTTTTTTTTTTTGATATTTGAAAGTTTAATTCTGAATGGCGAATATTCCAAAACAATTTGTAATAAAAATTTCTAGGAATAAATAATGTTATGAAATTTGAGTGATACATCCAGCTTTGAATTACATCAGGATTTAATTTGCAAATGTACTTACGTAATTTTAATATTTTTAAAAAAAAATTATAAAATCCTATTTTATTATTTAAATTTAAAGAAAAAATCTTTATACCAATATTTTTTAATTGAGCCTCGTAATAACCATCATTTATTAAAGTTATTATTGTAATATCAATTTTAGTTTTAAATTTTTTTTTATGAAATTCACATAAACGAAAAAGGTTACCCTCAGCCCCTCCTTTTTTTAAACTATTTATAATATGTATAATTTTCATTAAATAAAATATTATTTTGCAAATTTATTTTAATTCTGATTTTTTATAAATTTAAAATTTCTAATATAAGGTGCTGCTAATAATATAAATAAAAAAACAAACTTTGATCTATGTCTTATTCCAGTTCCAAAATTTCCAACTCCAATTCCAAAAACAAATAAATATGTTAATAATATTAATAAAATTATTCTTAAAATAGGATCACTTAAAATATTTTTTATATTTATTAAAATTAATATACTTAAAAATAAATATATCCAAGCATCAAACATACCAATTAAATGTTTAGTTTTTTTAACGTCCCATGGTAACGGTGCAAAAACAAAGTATAAACTTCTAATTGGCGCTTTATACAAAACTTCAATTGGAGATTTAATTACTGTCCACTTTGGCCAAGATGCATCTCCTCTTGTAGCTATTCTTGTCTGATGTTGGATAAGTTCAAATCTGGCTGAATTTTCAAAAGAATGTAAATAAGGAACTTTGATCTTATTTGTTATAAATAATCCTAGGGTTAGAAAAACAATTAAAATTAAAGACGCACTTGCAATACCTAGCTTAAAGTTTCTAAAAGATTTAAGAATTTTAAAAAGATTGATAATAGCTATTGCTACTAGAAAAATTATCAAACCTACTAACATCGCTCCATGAAAAAAAATTGCACCAATAAAAGCTATAAATATTAAAAAAAAGTATCTATAGCTCTGAGTTTTAAACCACAAAACAATCCAATATATAGCTAATATAAGAAAAAAAACCAAATAAACTTCTCTCATAACTAAAGCGGAGTATAAAATTAAAGAAGGAAACAAAGCCATCATCCACCCTACTTTATTTGCTACTTGATTATTCCAAATTTTGTTTGCTACAGCCCAGCCTAAAATTACTGATCCTATACCAGCTAATAGACTAAAAGATTTAGCCATCAGCATACTTGGACCTACTAAGGAGAAAGGAACTGCTAACATCCAACTAATAAAACGAGCTTTTGGTCCTTCAAAATTGCTTAACACACTATAAAAGCCTTCATCAGACATTAATATTGCAAGTTTCACAAATTTTTTTGCATCACCACCACTATCAGGCAAATCGATAAAATAATGACCAAGAAGTAAAACAGAAATTCGAATGCCAAAAGCTATCCAGATAATATTAGAAATATTTGGCCATTTTTTAGAAAATATATATGTTAAGAGTGTTACAACTAATAAAGAATTATAACCAAGTAAATCGGACATTAAATTTGTTTAAAAGTTCAATAAAACTATTTTGATTTTGTTAATGTTCTGTAAATTTACAATTTATAATATAAGTTATTTTATAAATTAAAAGTCATTTTAACTTATACTATTTGTATAAGTTCTAATATTTATTTTTGGAATTTAAGAATATTATTAGCTCTAGTAATCCACGAGTATTTGTCTAAATCTTTGAAAGCTTGATTTCCCAGTTTTTTTCTTCTTTTAGGATCTTGAAGTTTTTTTATAGAATTTATCCATCCATTTATATTGGAATGGTCTACTAATATTGAATTTTTTTTATTAAGCACTTCTTTTAAAACTGGTAAATTAGATGATATGATAGCTTTTTTATGAGCCATATATTCAAAAAGTTTTAATGGTGAAGTAAATTCTGAAATATTAAATCCATTTTTATTTGTTCCATAAGCATAAACTATTTTTTGATTTGGTAATATACAAATATCTATAGCATCTATATATTTGCTAACATTTTTAGGAGGAACAAAACCATAAAAAAATACATTTTTTTTATTAATTCTTTTTTTCCAATATTCAAGATCTTGCTCTGTGCCACCAATAACATGAAATTCTACAGTATCATTTAGTTTGTTAGAAACCGATTCTATAATTTCTATACCTTTTCCTTTATAGAGGTGACCAACATAACCAATTTTTAATTTGCCCTCGATTCCTAAAAGTTTTTTTTTTTTATTAATTTTTTTTCTTTTATCAGCACCATCATGTGCAACTTGAATTAAATCTTTACTCAAAAATTTTTTTTTAAGATATTTTTTTTTAAGAGCATTTGAAATCACTATTAATTTTTTAAATTTTTTGCTTTTAATAATTCTTTTAAATACTACTGAGTTTATAAAACTCTCTTTATAAATTGGAGTATGGGCCTCAAAGTAAACTTCATTTCCAGCAAATAATGCAACATAACAACCGTGTAAAAATCTACTATAAACAACTTCGAATTGTCTATTTAAAATCAAATATACAAAAATTGATAATATGTAAAACAACACACCTCCCCTTATATCTGGGTACCAAAGTTTTTTTACTTCAAAAGATTTTTTTACGCCATAAAAACTAAAAATATTATTAATATTGTTTTCATAATAATTTTCTCTGCTCGGAGCTATTAATGTTACTTGGTGTTTATTTTTAGACAATGCGTTGCACATTTTCATAACATGTATGCTATTGGCAGATCTCGATGGTATAATAGAGTTTGATAAATAAAGTATTTTCATTTTTATATTTAAAAAAAGATTCTTAATTTTAATGTCAACAGATCTAAACTAATTTATATTATTTAAATTTAATAAAATTTAAAAATATTTTTTAAGAACTATTATTTTTAATTCTTTCTATTACTAGTTTGTAGTATCTTAATCCATTGCCCAAAAAAGAAACTTTATATTCTTTTCCAAATATCTCTCTAACCATCTCAATACTTGGACGAATTACCCAACCACTATGTTTGTGTTTATGAAATTCGGCAACACGGCCAAGCTTACTTACTCTGTTATTTTTTTTCCACCAATTTTTATTTAATGACATATAAATTAATGGACGTGCTAAATCCATTTCTAATATTGCAATCTCATTAGTGGCTTTTTTAATTGATCTAATAGCACCCAAAATATTTTCAACTTCCGTAATAACAGCAATACAAATTACAATATCAAATTTTCCAAATTGGTATGCATTTTCAATGCTATCTTCATAAAATTTTACATCAAGGTCTTCATTTTTTGCTAAGATCTTTGCTTGATAGATGCGCTTTTTATTTATGTCAATTCCAACAACACTTTTTGCTCCAAGCTTTTTTGCATGAAGGCTATATTGACCAGAGTTGCAACCAATATCTAAAACTGTTTTATTTTTAAAATTAAACTCATCAAACCATTTTATTCTAAGATTTGTCTTAACTTTACCAGATGTAGTGAGACCATTTTTTAGATCTATAGTTTGATACCAGTCTTGATTAATAATCCAGTCCTTGTAATCATCTTTATTTTTTAATTCAATAATTTCTTTATTTTCCTTTTTATTTTCGTTAACCATCTTTTTATCTCCCAAAGAATTTTTGGATAAACTATTACATCAGGTAATATTTTATGATCAATCAAATGCAATAAGGCAGCACGATGATGACCACTTTTTAATATATACATATTATCTTTCTTTAAAGCAACAATTGGATCAGACAAGTTTGATTTATATCCATCTTTTAAAATCGATGACATCATTTCAAAACGTTTGTTGACTAATATTGAGGCACCTTTGATAATATACTCTTTTTTTAAAAGTTTTGGATTTAATAAATACTCATTTTTATTATTTTCAATTAAATCTACAGCAAACAAATGGACTGAGCCTCTAAACATTCCTCCTTGTTCTTTCGTTTGTAAACTAAAATTATAAAATTCATCCACAAGCCAATTAATCCATAAATCTTTTGCTTTATCTTTATCTCCATCTACCCACATCTTTATGAAACTATAAAATGGCCAATCACTGATTTTTTTGCCTCCATAGCCTGATTTATTATAAAATTTTAAATTATTATGGAGGATATTTTCTAAATAAATATTTTGTTTAAAAAATTTTAACATTTCAATTAATTAATATTATATACTATGATTAGCAGTAATTCATCTTAAGATAATTTTTAATGAGATCAAAATTTATAATCTAAATATACAATATTATAACAACATAATAAATAAATTAATAACCTCTGAGATTTTGAGATATTTTTTTTCCATTTATGACTATTATTCGTCATAATTTTCTTCTTTACGTTTAAATGCATGTGATGATCTCTTTTAGTAATAATATTTTTTTTATAATTTTGAATTTTTAAAAATTTTAAATTTATTTCTGACATCTTAAGTAATGATAAAACTTTTTTTAATTGATAATTAAAATTATCAATTAAATCCTCATATTTTAATAGCAAATAATCTTTATTCGAACTATTAAAAACGTTTTTTATTTCTCTTAAATATAAATTATATTTAATTGAAAGATCAAAAAAATTATAAAAAAAAAATTTACCTGTGACACTGTTTTTTAATTTTTTGGATGAAAAATAAATCCCTCTTGGGTCTCTTATCATGAAAATAATTTTTGAATTTTTAAAAACATTTTTAAACTCTAAAAAATATTTACTTGACTCCTTTTTTTTAAAAATAATTATATCAGCATTTGGTTTATATTTTTTTCTATAATACATGCACACATTAAAGAAAAAATTCTGCCAATTGTTATTTTTAGATGAGTGCATAAAATCATTAAAATTTTTTTTTGTGAACTTATAATCCAAGAATTTTTTGTCTTCGAATAATTTATTTATTAAAATATCTATAAATTTCTTATTTACTTTTTTTATTGAATAAAATTCATTTGAAATAATAGTTAAAATTTTAGACTCTGGAATTATTAGAATTCTTTCATTACGAGATAATCTATCACAAAAAAAAGTTGAGCCTGTCCTTGCAAAATGAGACAAAAAATGGATAGAAATTTTTTTTTTCACAAATTTTATTTATTTCTCGGCTTTACAAACATAACCTGTTGTAATGTTTTTGCTTTTAATTAATAAACTTAAAATTAACGTAACTGGGTACAAAACAAATGATAAAACTAAAAAAATTAATCCTATTAACTTATCAGAAATAAATTTTGATTGAATTAATCTTATAAATAGTACATTAATACTTTCTATATATGAGTTCCGCTCCATAATTTCTATTTTATTAAATTTTTTTAAAAGATATTTCAAACCATGTGATGTAAATCTGTAATAATCATCTGGTGCACCGTGTATCTCTAAAATAAAGGGAGTACTTAAAAATATTTTTCCTGATTTTTTTAACACTCTATGTATTTCATCAATAGCTTTTTGTGGAGTTGGTATATGCTCAAGAACTTCAAAGATAAAAACTATATCAAATTGATCATTTTCAAACTTAAGATTATTAACATCCATTAATAAATCAGGTTTCTTAATCTTATTTGTATCAACTGATATTAGTTCAATATTTTTATTTTCTCTAATAAATTCCTCAGTATCGCCGCCAGCGCCAATTGTTAATGCTTTAAATTTTTTATTTTTAAATACAGAGACTTCATTTTTAATAAAATTATTTAGACCTTTCCTTGAAAACAATTTTGAAAGTCCTGCTATTTTCTTTACAACTGTTTTAAAAACCATTGTCTTTATTTATTTACTTCCCTTTTACTGTCCATCATCATAATCTGTAAATTTACTAAACGACAAAGTCTCATACCAATAACCTTATTTAATTTAGTTGGATCATTTTTTAACTCAATACAATCGTATAAATAGTTTAAATATTTTTTACAATCACCATTTTTTATATATTTTAATAATAACCTATCTATACTACCATTTTTATGGCCAATAACTTCTCTTAAATTATAAAGATCTTTTTGGTTAATAATACTATCTGGTCTTGGACTACTAATATTAATATTATTTTTGAGTTTTCTAAAAATTTTAATTACAACTTTTTTACTAAGTCTGAGTATTTCTAAAGGAAAATAATAGTATTCTCCTCCTAAAACTTTTTTTCTTATATTATCATAGGAAATTCCTAGATTGCATTTTATAAATTTATGTAAAAGTATTTTTGGAATGAATACGTCTTTAAATCCTAACTTATAAGTAAGCAACTCAGATGCTATTGGGCCCTCTGAAAATGGGGTACATATTTTAACATTTTCAAAATATGAAATATTTTGATATTGCTGATGGAAATTTCCGATTGTTCTCAACCACCTAGCAAGTCTTGCTGCATGATTTACTTTTTCAATTTTTGAAAATTGTTTATCTAACAATTTTGGATAAAACTCATTAATTAACCAATTTTCAAATGGAATGATATAATTTTGAATTTTATAATCAGTTAAAACTTTATATACATTTTGTGACAAATTTAAATCATTGTTACTATGTTCACTTAAATTTAAAAATGTTTTTTTAACGTTTTTAGGAATTGTATGTTTTTTTGTTAATACCCCAAACAATGATAAAATCCTATAATAAAACATTGTTGTTTTAAATCTCAAAATAAGTCCAGATGACATTTTTATAAATCTCATTATTCCAGTTGTGAAAGAGCTAGCTGCAAATGTATCAATATGAAACAATGTATCTGAGTTTTGACCAGTTAAAATATATCTATCCTGAGAATTACTAGAGCTATATGGATTTGACTGAAAATTATGTTTCATATAATGAATTCCATTCAAAGTTGATAGACCAACCAAAGCTCTATTTTTAACTTCTAAATTTGAAAAATTTTCATATGGTTCTACAAAATTTATTTTGCTTTTTGTTAGGTTTGCAATTTTTTTTGCAATTTTAAGTTCAGGAATTTTATCTCTTTTTTTATAATAACCATGACTAATATTAATTAACGAATTTTTAAAATTTAATAAGAGAAATGTAGAGTCAACTCCTCCAGAAAATGCAACATGAGCCTTAAAATTATTATTTTTTATATAGTTTGAATAAATATTAGAAATAAAATCAAATTTTTTTAGCAACAAATTATCCTGTTGAATTCTAGATTTTGATTTACTTTCTATAATAAAACTTTCCAATGAAAATCCTTCATAAGAAAACTTAACAAAAAAACCAGGCTGACAACGTTGCGTCTCTTCGATAAAGCCGCTGAATGGTGGTCTAATCACTGACTGATGAGAAAATATAGAATTCATTATCGCTCCCTCACTTGGTTTTTTTCCATTCTTTAAAACTTGCCTAAAAAATTTGCCCTCATGATTTGAAACTAAATAATTTTTTTTTATTTCTGAATTTATTTTCTCATTATACCAATAAAAACCACTACTTGCAGAAGATGCAAATAAATATACTTCATTATCTATATATATTTCAATAAAACATGAACCCACAACACCACTCATGAAAACTTCTATAGCTTTAATATCATTTTCTTCTATTTTTTTTTTAATAAAATTTTTTGCATCAATATGGTAGAGTAAATCAACTCCATCTGTCCATCCCATTAGATCACCGTGAATGAACAAAGTATTAGTATTAAATTTATTGTTATTTTTTTGGATTAAAATATTTTTATGTAAACAACTTTGCATTTTATTTTTAAATAAAATTAATATTAGAAATTTTCAATTTATTCTCTAACAATATACTTATTTTGTTCAATTTGTAGTTATGATTTCTTAATGTTGTTGATTATATATATTTGACAATAATTCAGTTAACTAATTCACAACTTCTTTCGCTAAGCTCTTTTAGCAAATCAGGTTGTAATCTTATTTGATCTAATCTTGCTTTGTTAGTTTTTATTTTCAAGTAACCTAATATATTTTTATCCTTTAAGTCTTTTTTGGCAAATGTAGAAAAAATTGAACATCTATCTTGTTCATATTGAGTTGGCAAAAAAATAGAGGACGGTAATAATTTTTCTATATTCGGCTGTAAACTTATCTTTGGGAACCATTTTAATCTTCTTGATGTTCCACAATGATGAGTTTTTAAATTCCAAATTACTACATCTCCCTCCTCCAGTTCTAAGTTTATACTTTTTCCAAGTTTAATTGAATTTAGGCTATATCGTGTTTTGGTAAAAATGATTTTTCTTAAGTTATTAAGACTGCTAAAAACTCTTCGAAAAAGAAAACAAAAATATCTATGAGATTTTTCTTTTATTTTTAATCCTCCGCTATAATCTTTGTAATTTTCAAAATAAATTGCTGCTCTAACTATCGGATATTCATTTTCATAAGGTATTAAAGGATCTTCTCCCCTCGCATCATGATGAAAACCATTTCTGCTTTTAAATGGATTTTTATGATTCACCACATTGCTATCAGCATAGTATAATAAATTGTTTGTATTTAAAATTTCATTTATAGTTTCAATTAATTCTTTTTTGAGCAACAATTTTCTAACATCTGTATCCAGTAAAATTTCTTTTTGTGTATTTTCATATGTTTTTGATAAATCAATCATCTTTGGTCTAAGTTTTCTAATATAATTTTTATCAAATAATGATTTGATAACAATAAATCCATCTTCCAAATATTTTTTTCTCAAATTACTTATGTGCACCATAAATAAATCTTTTATCTAACTTCTTTGAATAATACATTTTAAATCCTATACTATTAGCAAGGTTGTTTAAATCTTCTATAGAATTAATTTTTGAAAAAGGGGAAGCAACGAGATAACCTCTTTTTTGCATTATTTCCTCTTTTGATGAATTTATTGAAGTGTAGCCTACTACTAACAAACCTTTTTTTTTCAAAACTCTATTTACCTCGGAAAGAGCTTGTTTCTTATTATTACTATATGCCAAGCACCAACCCATTAAAACAATATCAAATTCCTCATCATTAAAATCTAAATTGTGCATATCTCCCAATTTTATCAATGGTGAATAAGAAAACAAATCTACTCCTACAAGATTTTTTAATTCAAACCCGTTGGCAAATAAATTAAATATTTCACCTTCTGATCTTGGTCCAATACTCAATACTTTTAATTTTTTAAATTGTTCTTTACTATAATTTTGAAAAATTGGTGGTAAAAGCAACTGTAGTTTTGATCCACCTTGGCTTATAGCTATGTTTAAAATTTTCTTTCTGTTTGGATGTTTCGGTAAATTCACATCTTTATCGTAAACAGCTCTTTTGTTTGAATCTAGTGTATATTTCCATGTATCATTTGAAACCTGCTGAAAATTTTGCATTTTATTTCTAATAATACAAAAATAAAATGTTCGAATTACGCAAAAATAATTTCTTATTCTATTATTTAGTAATAATTTTCTAAATATACTTTTCATAACAAATTTACTTCGCTATTTTAGACTCTAATTTTTTTTAACAAAAAAACATTGTCTGATAATTCTGAAACATTAAACTGTCTATTTTTATTTAATAAAGAATTAATTCTTTCAATAATTTTTAATTTTAAAATCACTTCTTCTAATGACAATCCTGGCATTTTTTGATTATTATAAGAGTCTACTTTTTCCTCGTTATTAAAAATTTTTTTTATTTTATTTTTGAAAATTTTTTTTGTTTGAAATATTTTTAGATCAAAATTATTTATTTCGCTATAAAATGGAACTTTTATATCATCAATTTGATCTAATATATTAGTAACACTTTTAAAGTTATTAAAATTTTCTAAAATTGGAGTAGTTTTTTTTTCTTTTTCTTCTCTTAAAGGATTAATTTCATATTTTTGATCGAAAACACAACTGATTTTCTCCAAAATTTGTTCTTTAGTATCGCAAACATCACTGAGAGAATTAGAAATAAAATTTACAAAAGCATTGTCCTTATATGGTAGAAAAGAGAATAGTGGTTTTTTTGACAAGTATCCCTCTATGCCGGTTGTGCAAGAAGAATGTATCATACATTTAGATGCCTTTATCCATGGAGTTGCCGAATATTCATATTCAATAAATACATTTTTATAATTTTTAAAGTTTTCTTTCCATGTTTTAATATTATCACCTGGATGAGGTCTAATTACTATCGTTCGATCAGGTAATGACTTGGCAACAAACTTGATCATATCTAAAAAAGCCAAATAAACTCTTTTAAGAAAATTTTTTTTATTGTTTGAAATTTCTTCATCTTTTTTTGTTTCTATTCTATTATAATTAGTTTCTTGTTCTTTTAAAAATTCATCTCCTCTTGCATGTTGAATTGATGCAAAGTTTGAGGTAATTAAAATGAAATCTTCATATTTTTTTTGTATTTGTTCAATCTCATTCTTATGTAACTCTGAATATTTGGGTTTCCAAACTTCTATTCTAGGATTACCAGTATTTCTTATTTTATTTTCATATTCAGGGTATTTACTCAATATTAAATTTTTCTCATTCTCTCCCCAAGTGAATAAACATTCGGTGAGTTCTAGTGTGTCTTTTGAAAACCTTTGTTTTAAATAAAAATGTTGATTATTTTGACTGGCCATCCCCTCTTCATCTAAACTAACAATTTTATGTCCAAGATTTCTTATTTTTTTTAATCTTTTAAACTTGTTTTTTGAAATACTTTTGTCAAAGAAAATACCCTTTGGTAAATGTCCTAAAATTTCAATTATATCTTTTTGAGCACCAATCAAAACCTCATAATTTCTTTTTAATGCTTCATGAGCGATCATTAATCGACTATTAAATTCTCTCGCTTTTGTTTCAATGTTAATTATCAATAATTTTTTCATTAAATCAGATTAGTATAAAGTTTATATTATAATTTCACTACTTTTAATAATCTTTAATTACAAATTAAACAATTTCATAATTAAAAATATTAATTAAAAATTAATAAAATTTTATTTGATTCAATTTAGGTCTTGGTAAATTTTTCAAATGGACATTGTTACATACAAGATTTAGAAAATAATTTTTATTTGATTTTTTTTTCATAAATATTTCCAACTCCTTAAAATTCTTTATATTACGATAATTTAACCCAATACTTTTGGCAAATAATTTCAAGTCAATATTATTTATATTAGATGGTATACCTCCACCAGTTGAGTAGTGTGAACCATTGTTAAAAAGAAGATACCTAAAATTTTTAATTTTTGATTTATTAGTAAGTGTTTGACAACCAAGGTGCATCAAAAATGAACCATCTCCCTCTAAACAAAAAATTTGATTATTTTTATTCATATTTGCTGCTGTATATGCCATGCTTGAAAGATGACCCATACCACCTATATTATAAAATATTTTTTTTGTCCTAAATTTCTTTCTATTAGAAAATAGGGTTCTATGAACAAATCCTGTTGGTGAAAAAAGAAAATCCTCTCTTTTAACATATTTAGATAATGTGGTAATATAGTCGTCATATGAAGAGCCCAAGTTTATTTTGGATTCTTTTTTATGTTTTGTTAATTTGTTCTTTGAAAAAACTCCTTTTCTAATTAATATTGCAACAGGCATTTTATTTTTTTTTGTCAAATTCAGTGCATATTTTATTTGTTTATCAATGCTCTTTGTCTTATCAAACCAAAAATAACTAATATCAGATGACTTCAAAATTTTTGGAGTAGACTTGATTTGAATTAAATGTTGAGGCTCATCACCTTTATAACCTCTCATTCCAATTATTAAAATCATCGGAATAGAAAAAATATCTTTATGGGCAATTGAACTAATTGGATTTAATATATTTCCAAGTCCTGAATTTTGCATAAATACGATCGGAATTTTTCTGGTCATATAAAAATATCCAATACCAGATGAGACAGCTATTCCTTCATGAGGAGAAATGTAAAAATTCTTTTCCTTTTTTAATAATTCTAAAAAATTTGATAAAACACTATCTGGGGTTCCAGAAAAAAAGTTGATTTTGTTTTTTTTTAAAGTTTTTATAAATGTTTTAGCATCTATCATTAAATAAATTTTTTAGCGTGTTTTAATTGTTCTTGATTATCAACATCAATCCACCCGCCATCTATATATTTAGCAAATATTTTTTGATTATTTTTAATTAAATAATTTATAAATTCATCTAAAGACATTTTATTCAATCTATTTGATTGTTTTAAAAGCTTTAAATACTTTTTAAATATCAGACTTCCCTTATTCGATAATCTAATCATTCCTATAAATTCACCATTTGTATTACTTTTATTCAAATTCACTTCCAATTTAGAAACTTCTAGCGAGCTATCATTAAAAATATTTTTATTTTTAAGACTTTTACATTTTACTCCTATAAAATGGTTTCTATATTTTGTATCATTAAGCCAAGACTTGTCACACAACAATACAATATCTTCATTTAAATTTGCTTTATCTTTTAGTGTGTGAGCAGCTTTTTCTGAATAAATAATATCTCCAAATGATATTATGGTTTCATTCAATTCATTTCTTGCTTCCCACAAACTTTTTAAATTTGATGTATTTTTCCATTTTTTGTTTATGAACAATTTTGTGTTGTGAAATTTGAACAAATTAGGTTTAAAACCAGAAACAATAGAAATATCTTTTATACCAACTTTATTTAAAATATTTATTTGGTAATCCAAGAGAGATTTTTCTTTTAAAGTTAAAAGCGATTTTGGCAAAGATCTTGTTAAATTTCCAAACTCAACTCCTTGAGTTGCTGCTAAAATAATAGCATTAATATTCTTTTTTTGAGGTAGATAATTAATTTCATTTTTAGATAACTCATCCATTTTGGTAATTTTAAAAATTTCTTTAACTGGAAAAATATTTTTTTCTACTTTATGCAGACTACTATCTTTTTTAATTACTTTAAGGGTATTTTCCATTGATGTGATTGATGATCTCAATAAATGATTGGCCCAAATTACGACTCTTATTTTTTTTTTCTTAAAATATTCTGGTTTGGTTTTGTAATAAGTTGTTGGAACCAAAACAATTGGAAATCCTTTTTCCCATTTATTTAAAAATTCATCAATTTCAGATAGATCTTTTCTCTTACTATGGATTAAAATTGCGTCTGCTCCTGCTGTTTTGTATGCATATGCTCTTTTCAAAGCTTCCTCAATATTCCAACCAGCAATAAAAGACTCTATTCTAGCAATTACTTGAAGATCAGGAAAATTATCCTTGATAGCTCTTATCTTTCCAGAAAATGTTTGAATATCCTCTAATGGTTGTTTATTTCCCAAATAAAAAGAATTTTTTTTTGGAAAAATTTTATCCTCTATACAAATTCCTTGAACACCTATTCTTTCCAAATGTCTGGCAAGATGAATAGTGTTGTTAAAGGAGCCATAACCAGTATCAGCATCTACTATGACCGGCAAATCTGATGACAAAGTTATGTAATTTAATATATCACAAACTTGGGACCAACTCATTTCATTAACATCTCTTAAACCCATTGAAGCTGAAATGGTAAGCCCACTTGCCCATATCCCATCAAAATTATTTTTTTCCACTAATTTTGCGGAGATACCATTATGTGCCTCCATAAAATAAAAAGTTTTTTTAGATTTTAGTATTTGTTTTAAATTTTTTTTCATAATTAAATTTTTTCCATTACTAAACAAAACTGTCTTTCAAATAATTTGTTTCTTTTTTTAGAAAGCTTATAAAATCTTGATAAATCTTCTAATTCTCCAAATTTTCTAATTTTTTTTAATTTAAATCCAAATTTTTTTAATCTTTTAAATATTTTAATTGGATTTAAAATTGTATGATCTTCGTTCATTTCTAATTTTTCAGCAGCAGTATTTAGGGACCATATTTTAGTTATAAAATTTTGAATATTTCTTTTATTATAAAAATTACCTTTTTCTCTTTTATCTTTTTTATAGAATTTGAATTTATTCTTAAATTTTTTATATGATAATACTTTATTTTCACTCATATCAAACTGACAAATATCATTACTTGGGTCACAATGATCAATGATTATCATTCTTCCTTTTGATTTTAATTTTGCGCTGATTTGACAAAAAGTTTTACTAAAATTTGACTTATCTTCAAACTGTATCAACTCATGAAAAAAATGTGACATTATAATATTGTTGAATGTGTCCTTAATAAAGGGCATTTTTTTAACATCTGACTTTATAAAAAGAATTTTATCTTTATAAGTCGACGATTGAACTCTATTAATTGAATAATCCAGTCCAACTTTGAGATATGAGGATTTAATATTTGCAAGAACCTGACCTGTACCACATCCAATCTCTAATATAGGACCTTTGCAAATATATTGTGATGCAATTTTAGATTTTTGGAAATCATTTTTTTTTCTCCATTTATCTGAAGTTTCAGAGTGAGTTAAAGCATTGGAACTTAAAGGTGTATATATCATATTTTTTTTTTAAAAACATAAGGATTTTGATCCAAAGATCTTGTAACCAAAATTTTTTTATTAAAATCATTATCAATAAAGTTTTTTAATTTTATTTTTTTATCTAAAATAATTTTAAAATATATTTCTGCGATATTATATTTACCATATAAATTAAATATACCATTTGTTGAAGGAAACCTGCCAATATTTATCTCTGTAACATTAGGTTTGTTTTTGTAATCATACCTAACGCTAGAATGATAAACGCCATTAGGAATAGTAGAATTGTGTTTAGATATCATATTAATAATATTAATTGTTTCTGATGAGATTATTTCACTTAAATTTTTCCCACAGCTTTCAGCTGTTGATGGTGTAGATCCTGCCCCTGTTATAGCATTAGATGTAAGGTAATATTTTAAGTTTTGATAAACTTTAGATATAATTAAATTTCCATCCTTATATATAATCAAATTTTCAAATATTTTACCCGGTAAAAAATCAGATAAAGTAAACGAGGTCTCTTTTTCATTTTTAAAAATTTTCCAAATTTTTAACCATAATTCTAGTTGTTTCCTATTTTCTAAAACAGCCGCTCCATAGGCACCTTCAGATGTTTCTTTGGTTATCCTTATATAAAATTTTTTAGTATTTTTATTTTTTAAGAAAGAATTTATATCTCTTTTATTTTTGATATTTATAAAATATGGATAATTTAAATTATAATTTTTTAGAAAATTTAAAAATTTATTTTTATTTTGACATATTTCAATATCTTTGTGATCAGGTAAAAAAATTTTACTTTTTATTTTATTTCTAAATTTAGAGAATAAAAATACTTCTCGATCACTATTTGGGATTACAATATCAATTTTATTATTTTTAATTAGACTAATATTTTTTTTTAAATAATTTTTTTTATTAGAGACTCCAGGAACTAAAAAAATTTTTTTACATATTTTTTTTGCTCTTTGAATTAGATATGGATCATTATGAGTCCCAAAAAATTCGATATTTCTCCTATTTTGTTTAGACAAATTATTAACAACGCTCAAAGAACCATATCCTCCCATAGAAGTTATTAAGATTTTTTTTTTCATTTTTGTGCGTATATATTTTTTTTACAAAAGATTAAAAGAATAATTTAAATATCATTTAATTAAAAAAAAAACATTAACATAATTAAAATTTTTGAAAGCTAATGTTCAATATAATTTTTGATTAGTTTTATTATTTTATATTGATTTTTAATAGTAAGACTGGGAAATATAGGCAAACTAAGTGTGGATTTAAGATATTTTTCAGAGCCACTAAAATTTAATCTTTTTTCTTTATAAACACTAAACTTATAAATAGGAATATAATGATATTGCACTATAATGTTTCTTTTCATTAAATAATTTATAAAGCTATCTTTTTTTTTTTTTTAATTTTTTAAAATTAATATTTATTAAAAATAAATGATAAGAGGATTTTATATTGTTAGAAAAATTTGGAATTACTAAATTTTTATTAAAATTTTCAAAAACTTTACAATATCTATTGTAAATTTTTTTTCTTTGATTTAATAAATATTTTAATTTATTAAATTGTGAAAAAGCTAGTGAACAATTAATATCTGAAAGTCGATAATTATAACCATTTGCAATTACATCATAATGCCAATGTTTACTAGTCTTTCTAATAATTCCATGATTTCTAAATAACATAATTTTTTTAGCAATTTTAGAATTATTTGTAGAAACTATACCACCTTCACCTGAAGTGATAGTTTTGACAGGATGCAAAGAAAAAGTTGAAATGTCTGAATGTTTACATGATCCAATTTTATAAAATTTTTTTTTGTATTTATATTCCGCTCCAAATGCATGACATGCATCCTCAATGATATAAAAATTGAATTTCTTTTTAATGTCGTAAAAATTTTTTATATTTTCTGGATATCCTCCATGAAACATTACTACCAAAGCTTTTATTGTTTTAAGTCTGTTTCTTTTAATACATTCTAACACGCTACTAGGTGTTATTTGACCAGTATATTTATCTACATCTACGAGGTAAATTTTTAAATTCATTGTTTTAGCAATATTGTATGAAGCTATAAAATTAATTGCTGGCATCAATATAGTATCATTTGGTTTTAAATTTAAAGACAACATTGCCAAATGAATTGCGGCAGTACCACTGCTACACGTAAAGCTAAATTTTGATTTAAAAAACTTTTTTAATCGGTTCTCAAGTTTTACGACATACGGGCCTGTGGTAATTAGATCGTTTTTAAGAGAAGTTGATACATATTTTATATCGTTTCGATCTATATATTGTTTGCCATATGGAATGGTTTTGCTCATCTAATTAATTCTATTAATTGGTTTAAAACATACCTTAGATTTAAGAATTTTATTTATATCTTTTTCTGAAATATTATAAAAAACATTATCTAAAATTTTTATATATTTTTTTATGTTTTTATAATCATGAAATATAGTAACATAAATCATATTTGTCGCTAAAATATTATTTTTAAGCATTTCTTGTGTTAAATAAGTTTTTTTTCTTTCGTGATCATTTTTAAACTCAAAATAAGGTATAGCATTAGTACCCATTATTTTAATAGGCACATGGTATTTCTTGGATAAATCAAGCCAAATTTTTTTTATTACTTTTCCATTTTTTCTAATTTTTTTAAAAACATCTAATCTTTCAAATTCATCAATAGATGATAATGCAGCAGTATAACCAATTCTTTCTCCCCAAAATGTACTACTAATAAAAGTGTTCTCAGTTTTTTCCATAATTTGTCTTTTGCCAATTATTGCATTGATTGCATATCCACTACCTAGTGCTTTACCAAATATTGCTATATCAGGATTTACTTTAAAATTTAAATGGAGACCTCCCATATTTTCTCTATAACCAGATGTGCACTCATCAAAAATTAAAATTATTTTATTTTTATTACAAAACTTTCTAATTTTTTTAAGAAAATTATCTTGAGGTTCAATATTTCTCATTACTTCCATTTTAATAATTCCAATATTTTTTTTTTTTACTAAATCAGATAGATATTTAAAATTATTATATGGAAATGGAAAAGAGGTATTTTTTAATTTTTCTGGTATACCATCAAAATTTAAACCCGACATTAAGTGTTCATCTAAGTTTTTTTTTGAATTAATATTTGCAGATAAGTACCAATCATGCCATCCATGGTAACCACAGAAAGCAACATTTTTTTTTTTGGTACATGATCTAGCTATTCTTATTGCTACAGAATTTGCTTCCCCCCCTCCTCTAGTAAATTTAACCATTGCGGCCCATGGATGGTGCTTAATAAGTTTTTTAGATAAATAGAACTCCTCAGGACAGTTAAGTGAAGTCATATTGCCTTTTTTAATATTAATTTGAACTGATTTATTAACTTTATCATTTCCGTATCCCAAAATGCTTGTTCCAACAGCACAAAACATATCTAGATATTTGTTTCCCTCTAAATCCCAAACAGTGATATTTTTTGCTTTAGTAAAATATGCTGGCCATTTATCTGGCAAGTGAAGTTCAGATCTCTTTGAAAATAATGTGGTGCCACCTGGAATTATTTTTTTTGCAGAATTGTAAAGTTTTATTTTTTTTAATTTCATTTTATTTCCACTTTCTGGGATCAATGAGTTTTTTATCATTAAAACTAAAACTTATCATTTTATTTTTTTCTATATTTTTAAAATTAATAATTTTTTTTAAATTTTCCGAATTGTTAATACCAATAACTATTTGATCAAAGTCATTTGTTAAAACATCATTTAAACAATAATCAATTGGTGAAATATTTTTACTCTTTAAAAATTGAAACCAACTATCAAAAATCTTTTTCCATTTTCTAAAATATTTGATTCTGTATGATAGATTGCTCACAAGTAATCCCTGTAAGAAAATAGATCTAACATGAACTTCTTTTCCTTGATTTTTTAATTTAGAAAACCATCCAGAGGTTAAAATTCTTTTATCTAAAACATTATATGGAATTTGTATAACATCAAAATCATATTTAGAATTTAAAAACTTCAAACAATCCGTGTCATATATAGATAATCCAATTTTATTAAAAAAATTCTTTTTTTTAAGTATTTCTAAATTTTTAAAAATTTGTTCTCCATTTTTAGAAAATAAAATTTTTATATCATGAAAAAATAGAATATCTATTTTTTTTCTATCAAAAAAATTGAGATGATTCTCAATTTTTTTTTGACAAAATTCCAAAGAAACCCAACTCGAATTAGGTAAGAGTTTGGAATAAAATCTAAATTTTTTATCAATATTTTTAAAAATATTTTTTTTTTTTAGGTAAGTTTCTGCTGTATCAATTTTATAAACACCATTTTTTTTTGCTAAATTTAAAATTTTATAAATTTCATGTTGCTTTATCTTACTTGATGTTACTCCATATTTTTTTGTAAAATTTGCAGATCCAATTACTAATTTTTTATTTAATTTACTTTTTTTCAAGTTATCTCTCTTTAATACTAATTAAAGATTTATTATTTTTTTCAGCTTTAATTAAATCCTTCCAGGAAAAATATAGATTAGGCGAAAAAAAATTTACTACTTTTTTTATATAAAAAAAATCATTTATATTATCTAATGTCCATCTTCTATTAGAATAATCTTTTAGGTTTTTAAAACTATATTTTTTAAATTTTTTTGATTTTCTAATAAAATTTGTAACATGTTCTTTATTAGAATTTGTTTTACATAAATTTTGTGACTTTATTAATGAATTTAATTTAAAAACTTCCACATCAAGACCATCAGGAAAAGATAATTCTAAAACATTTGAGGTATAATCAACTTTCTTTTTTAAATGTAATTTAATACAACTGTCAATCAGGTTTGTGTCTATTAAAGGGCAATCTGCAGTTATTCTAACAATTGTCTCAATTGAATTTTCTTTAGCACAATCAATTATTCTTTTTGCAACATTTTCTTTGCTGCCTCTAAATAATTTTATTTTATGTTTTTTACTAATAGCTCTAAACTTATTATCTTCTTTTTTTTTTGTGGTGCACAAATAAATCTTTTTGACAAATTTTGCTTTTTTTAATCTTAGAATACAAAAATCTATGACCTTCAAATTAGAATTTAACTT
>MDTG01318704.1_pt1 | contig 21867 bp, 22 predicted proteins | sample 811421 | NCBI WGS metagenome assembly MDTG01 (sample SAMN05326645, study PRJNA326480) | marine metagenome | isolation source: seawater | place: Pacific Ocean: South East | collected 2011 | reverse complement strand
TATGTTGTCATTTAAATTATAAAAAAAATCTCTATTATAATCTAGTAATTTTTCAGAATTACTAAATAATTCTGAACAATTTTTTTTTTTTTTTATATTTTCGCAAATATTTTTTTTTGAAACAATTGCTTTAAAAGAAATTAACTCTGCAATTTGATTTTTTATAAAAGAATTATTTTCTATTATATAGCTTGATTGCTCATAATCTTTATTATTAATATAATTGTTTATTTCATTACAATCTTTAAAGGATATGTCAGTCGTTATTTTTTTTTGTAACTCCTTATCTTTCATTAAAAAGAAATTTTCACATTTGCTTTGTATGATTTTTTGAGTTTCAAAATAATAATCATCATTATATCCTACTATAGGACCCTCTCTTAATGACCATCTTTCTAAAAACTCTTTACTGGGGCTTTCCTCAAAAATAGCTGTATATTTTACTCCATTAAAATTTACTCTAATAAGACTTCTATATAAAGTTGGAAAACCAAACGACTCATGAACAATTGACCAAAGTATTTCTGAGTCGTAATTTCTTGTATCATTTAGTAACAACCTAAATTTTGTAATATTTGAAATATGTTGATCTTTTAAACTGACCTTCAGTGATGATATTAAGTTAAAATTTGATTTTAATTTTTTTCTTTCAAGCCTTTCATCTAACCCAACATGATCAATTAATTTACCTGTGATACTTATCTTAGCTTTAGCGGTTTTTTCATTTTCATAAATAATTTTTCCTTTTAATCTTGTTTTATACTTTTCATCTATAACTGTTATTTTTGAACTATCTTTAAAAATATTAAACAAATTTCTTAAATAAATATTTAAATCTTTTTTTTCTAAACTTATGGCAATTTCTTCAGGCAGTTTAACTTCAAATTTTTTTTCTATATTATTATCGAAATAAACTCGCTCAGGAATTTCTGCATTAGAAATATTAAAAATAAAATATAAAAAAATTAGAAAAGTTATTTTTTTAGGTATTTGTAACAGCGTCAAAACTTTGAAATCCCTCAATTTCTACAATTAGTTTCTTAAATTTATTAACTTCGTCAAGGTTATTAAAATTGTAACAATAAACTTTACTTACATTATTATCAGATTTTTTTTCTATTCTAAAATTTCTTAAATATTTTTCATACTCATCTAAAATATTTGATTTTGTGTCTTTATTTAATTCTAAAATGACCTCGTATCTCAGTTGATTTTTATCAAGAAAAGAAAGACGTTTTCCAAAGAGATTATTTTTTTTTAGGATAAAATTAAATATTATTAACAAGAAATTAATAAATAAAGTTAATCCAAATGTCAGCCTAAAATCAACGATAGTGCATATTCCAATAGTTATTAAAAAAAATAACATTCCTAGTTCAAATGTACTTTTAACTGGAGTCCTGTACCTCACAATTGATAAAGCTCCAATCATACCCAATGATAAAATTAGATTAGTGGATATAGCTTTAGTTATAGAAATTGTAATAACAGGTAATATACATGATAGCACTAAATTATTATAATGTCTTAAGTATGCATTTCCGGTGAAGCTTGCAGTAATAAATGTTATTAAACCACATGCCGAGGTAATTATAACGTTAAAAATAAATTCATACATAAAGTCTTTTTATCCCCTCACAATATTTTGAATAACGTGTCCTGTATTGCATTATATCTTGTAAAATCATTGAATAATCAATTGATATCGAGGATTTGAATTCAATAATATTATCTTGCACATTGATTTTTGACATAATATCAAAATATTTATTCAACTTAAAAAATTTTATTTGTTTATCTAATGTAAATCTCGTTTTGTCTATAATATAATATTCTCGTAAATAACTTACTTTTAAAACAGGTTTTAGTCCCAAAAGAAATAATTTATTTTTAATATTTTTGAGATTAGCTTTTTTCTTAGTTTTCTCTCTATGTGTTGAGAAAGTTTTTTTTATTTCAAGATTTCCGCTTTCGTAGTTATTGTTGTACCATCTATATCTTACTTTTTTTCTTGGCACTGTTCCTTCTTCACTGTCTGTAAAAAATTTAAATTCTGAATTGTCAAAATAAATTGAGTGAACATTTCTATCATCAAATTGTCTAATTGTTTTATTTTTGTGTAAATATTTTTTTGCTACATCATATTTTATATTAAACTTAGTTTCATTTCTTAATTCCATTTATTTGTAACCCCAAAGTTTTAAACATTTTTCTGATGTCATTATTGCATTAGGTAAAAAATTTAAATCTTTAAGTTTTTTTTTATAAATAACTATTTTTTTTTTCTGCTTCCATCTCTCAGGGCAAACTAAACAACTTTTAAAATACGATAAAGTTTTTAGGTTTTCTTTATTTATTGGGAGTTTGGTTGGTGTATCTATCCAAATCCATTTAAGTTTATTCTTAAAATTTTTAACTAAACTAATAGGCTCGTATTCAGAATATCTTACAGCTATATTTTTTTGCCCAGAATTTGTTGCTTTATACATATATGGCATTTCAACATCTAACAAGAAGTAAGATTTAATTTGAAATTTTTTTACTAATTTAATGATTTCACTTTCAAATCCGGCCTCTTTTAAATTTAGTACAAGTGTTTTATGCTTATAATTTTCTAAATAATTTTTTAATTCATCGCCATTTTTAAAAGGATCGTGATTTAAAATTATTTTCGAACCATTCGATCTAATATCTATTTCTGCACCAAATTTTGTAGGTAGTAACTTTAAATCTTTGATTTTGTTAACTCTATGAATTATGAATTCCATAATTTTTTTCTCAGTTGAATTATATAAATCAGTGTTCTTAAAGTTAATTTTAATTTACCTTTTAAAGTGCCTCCACCTTTAGATTTTTCATAAATTCTCTCTTTCATCTCCACATCATAGTTAATTATTTTATAAAAATTTTTTTTTGCTATAACCAAAAGATATAAATCTAAACTAAAGTCACTAGGATAATCATTCATAAAACTTAAAAATAATCTAGAAAATATTTTTGGCTGCGCATTAATATCATTAATGAGTTTTTGAAAAACTATGCTAGCGAATATTGACATGCAAATTGTAAAAAAATTATCAAATAAGTTTCTTTTTATTCTTTTACCTTTTATTATTACTTTTTCATTATAAAGTTTTTCTTTGTATTTTATGAAGGCTTTATAAACATCATTAGGATCAGTTTGTAAATCAGCATGGCACCACCCTATGAATTTACTACTTGCAGCTTTAACTCCAGACATAATACCATGGCCGTATCCAATGTTTTTTTTAATATTTATAATTTTTATTTTATTATCGACGTACAAATTTGAACTTAAAATTTTTGTTTGAGAATTATCGGTAGAACCATTATTAACTATTATTATCTCTAATTTTGGCTCTTTATCTAATAAATTCTCAATCTGTTTGAACAAAAAATCAATATTCTTTTCTTCATTAAAACATGGAATTATTATACTTAAATCGCTCATTTTAAATTATTTTTTTCAAATTTTATTTTCCACTTTTCTAATTCTTCAGGAGTTCCCCAACTATGATACGTCTTTACTTTAAAGTTTTTAATTTTATATTTTTTATTTACAGCCAATTTAAATACCATGTCTAAATAATATTCATTGTTTATTTTTAGTTTACTTTTTATTAGTTGTTTAATTAATTTTAAAAAAATAGCTTTATCTTTAAATGCAAATGTTCCTACAATAACAAAATCTTTTTTTGGAAAAGGACTAGCTTTTGATTTACAAGAAATATTATGAATTTTATTCTTTTTTAGATTAACCCAACCAAATGAATTAATATTTTGTAGATGAGTCTTATTTGGTTTGGCCGTATATATTATCCCATCAAATTTTTTTAAATCTTTAATAATAAAATTAGTATTAAATTTTATTAAGTTATCACACGAATGAACAAAAATTTTATCATTTTTTTTTAAATATTTTTTTGCTAAGAGGCATGTGCTAGCTTGACCTGTGGTTATTTTTTTTATTGTCACCAATTTGAATTTATTTTTAAATTCTTTTTCTAAGATCTTTTTAACTTTATAATTATCTACTAGTTTTTTATTACAAATGAATATATTAAGATCAGATTTAGGCATACTTCTAGCTGACTGAATAAACATGGGTTTGTTTTTAACTGAAATTAATGGCTTTGGTAAATTATATTTACTGTCAATGAATCTTTTTCCTAAACCAGCCATTGGCATTATGTTAATTACTCTGGTCATTTAAAAATTTTTAACACTAAATAAAAATTGATGTTTATCATTTTTAATTTTATAGAACTTAATTTTATTAATTTGGCACTCAAGGTTAACTTTTGAAAGTTTAAATTTTTTTATATAATTATCATTTTTTTTGACACCTCTTATTGAGGCAATTGTTACATGTGGTATCCAAATTTTTCCCCAAAAAGGAAAACCAAATTTTTCATAATTTGAATTTAAGATAGGTATTTTGAAATAATTTTCTTTCTTTGAAATTTCGATTTTGTTGTTAATTTTCCTCAAATGTTTTATTTGTATTTTATTTAACTTGTCGTTTTTTTGAATATGATAAAATATTGTGTGACCATTGGTAATTGGATCATTAAAAAAAACATCTCCTTTAGTAACTCTAATTAATATTGGTTTTCTTTGTCTATAATCCTTATTTACATAAACTTTTTTTAATTCGGAAATTTTTTTAATATTCAATGTGAATAATGTTAAATGTACTGGATGATTTAAATAAATTTGTTTTCCATATTTTTTTTTTATTATTTTTTTTTGAAACAGTATTTTATCCTCAATTTTTTTATCAAACTCGATAAATGCAGCTATTTTATGCATAAACTAATCAAAAAAATTTTTGAAAATGTATAAATATTTTTTTCGTTCAATATTAGGAACTATTCTTCTGTTCACTAATTTAAATTCTAGTAAATCAAAGTAATTAATATTTATTTTATGCCAATCTTTTTTATTAATACTAAAATATTTACCAATCAAACATCTCAAAACTACATTATGAGTAACAATTAAAGTGTTACTTTTTTCCTTATGGATAATTTCATTGTCAATGAATTTATTTAATCTAGCTGACACGTTATAGGTATTTTCTCCATTAGGAAACTTTGGATCTAGTCCTTCTTTCCATTTTTTTATTATGAGTGGAAATTTTTTACTTAATTTTTTTAAACTTAGCCCTTCTGCATCACCATAATCAATTTCTTTTAAATTTTTGTTAACTATTATCTTTCTTCTTTTTCCAATAATCTTTGCAGTATCAATACATCTTTTTGCAGGACTTGAATAAAATTTTTTAATTGTAATATTTTTAAATTCTTTCTTATTTTTTTTATCTATAATAACTGGATTCAACTTTTGTCCTAAAAAAATTTTTTTATTTAATTTCGTTTCCTTGTGCCTTGAAAAATAAATTTTATTATCTTCATTTCTTTTTAAAAATTTATTAAAATTTTTTATAAATTTAATTGCAAGTTTTCTTGAGTCTTGGTCAAATAATTTTTTTTTATATTTTTGATTTTTCAATTTAATAAATTCATTTAAATCTAATTTGTTGTTAACTATTTGAGAAAATTTTTTTTCGATTTGATTGTTCTTAACTTTAATATTTGATTGCTTTTCGTATTTAATGTAATTAATTATAAGAAATTTTATTACGTGATAAATAAAATCTCTCTTATTTAATTCGTCAATTTTAAAATATTTTTTAATTAGTTTTACTTTAGAGTATTCAAATAAATATTCTCTATATGAAATCCTATTTTGTGATAAATCTTCTAAATATTCTTTTATGCTGCGTCTGGCCTCTAAAAAATCTCTATATTGAAGCTGATAAACTGGACTTAGTTTATTAAGGCCTTTTCCAATAAAAAACTGACTCCTCTCCCAATCATAACAAGTAAATGGACTTTTTATGGTATGTTGAATATGACTTTTTAAATCATAAATCATTAGATGAAACACAATCGAATTTTTTTTATAAAATTTTATGGGACCAAAAGTGCTATTAATGATTAAATTTCTCTTATGAAAATATTTATCTTTAAATCTCTTTATTGTTAAAATGCATTTATCATAAAATGCTTTATTTAATTTTTTGCATATTATAATAATATCTACATCTCCAGCTTTGTTTATGTTAAAATGTTCACTATAAGATCCCGCAAGTGTCACCGATAAAGAGTTTTTATTTTTGTATAATGATTTAATTAATTTATAAGCAATTTCTTTTTTTTTAAATTTACTCATTTTTAATTATTCAACAAATTTTGGAGAATTATTATTTGTTTCTTTGGGTTTACATTTTTAAATACATTAGATGCAGAAACTATTTTTTCACATTCTATATTAGATATATTCTTTTGAGATAATCCACCATCAATACAAAGATTAAATTTGTCTCTTAAATCAAGCTTATTAACCCGTTCAATTAAATTATTGGATATTTCTAAAAACTGCTGCCCAGATTCACCAGGTTTATTTATGCAGAGAATTAAAATCTCTTTAAAATTTTTTATTACTTTTTCAATGTTGGTATATTTGTTAGATGCATGGAGGACTAAACCAGGTCTTATATTATAATTTCGTATCAATTCATATACTTCATGAATTTTTTCGTTAATTTCGTAATGAAAATAAATTACGTCAGAATATTTTGAAAATTTTTCAACAAAGTTAGATGGATTTTTAGACATGATGTGACTTTCGATTTTATGATTTGGCCATTTTTTTTTAATCTCAATAAATTTCTCGAAATTGGGTTCACCCACATCCTGATTCATTGATGTATCAACAAAATCTACATGTATGTAGTCAGGATAGAAGCCTACTTTGTCAAAAATATCATTAATATCCTCTTTATCATCTAAATATATTGCTACACCGACTTTTTTATTTTTTGCAAATGAGAATTTAATATGAAAATTGTATGCAATTAAGAAAACTGCCCCCGATATCAAAAATCTTGTAATTTCATAATTTAAATTCTGAAATATCAAAAGTTTTGAAATTAAAAATTGAAATGTAAACGATGAAATTGAAATAAAAGTAAAAAAAATAAAAGATTTTTGATAATAATATCTTGGTATTTTAAAATTAAAAGAAACATTAAATATGAATGCAAATACAATACCTGTAGCCAGAGGAATTACAGAGGAAATAATTTTATTAAAATTTAAATCTATGAGAAATTTTCTAAAAATTAATTCAATAATAATTGATAAAATTCCAATTATACAATACCGAAAAAAAAAATTAATTTTTCTTGTTTTAAGTCTATCTAGACTAAACATTTAAATTAATTATTATTTTTTGATTTATTTTGACCGTAGTAAGCATTTTTGCCATGTTTTCTTTGATAATGTTTATTGGAAATATATTTAGGAATCATTTTTTTAATACCTATTTCAATTGATTTGTATGCTAATTTTGAAACGTATTCCAAAAGTTCTAAATTCAAAACCGCGCTCTCATATGTATTTCCCCATGCAAATGGGCCGTGACCAGAAACAATTATTCCTGGGTTTTTATAAATATCTAATTTATTTTTTCTTAAACAATCGATTATGAGTTTACCTGTATTTTTTTCATAATTTTTAACCTTGTTTTTTGATATAAAATTTACAATTGGTATTTCTTTTTCCCAGTGATCAGCATGCGTTGTGCCAAGTAATGGTATTGATTTGCCAGCTTGCGCCCAAGAAGTAGCATACATGGAGTGGCTATGAGCAATACTTTTTATACTATCAAATTTTTTATATATCTCTAAATGAGTTAATGTGTCTGAAGATGGCTTTAAATCTCCCGAAACTTTTTGCTCACTCTGTATATTAACTATTGGAAGTTTCGCTGGATTTATTTTTTCTAATTTTGCGCCACTTGGTTTTATTACAAAATGATTTTTATCCAATCTAAGACTTACATTTCCGAACACATGTATTGATAGCTTTTTTGAAATAAGTAATTCATTTTCTTTCAAACATTTTTTTGAAATTTGAGACCAATTTTTATTCATATTTAATTTTTAAAAATTTTTGTTTAATTTAAAATTTTAAAGTTCATTTTTTTTTTGTTGTTTTTTGATGCTTTAATCATTTTATATGAATTATCAAAGTATTTATATCGAATTATTTTATTTGTTATATCAACACCATCCATAGGAAAAATATTTTTTAACCATTTTTTCTTTGTAGATAAATTATAAAACAAACCATTATTTTTTGAAAAATTAGATTTAATTTTATTTGATGAGTTAAAAATATAGCTTAGGTGAAGTACATTTGTTTTACTAAACTTTATTTTTGGAAACAGTAAATTTTCATTTTTTGAAAAATTATAGCCATCATAGCTACTATATGAATTTTGATTTTTAAAAAATCTAATAGCATTAACATAACTTGCTTTTTTTGGGTCTCTTATTGTATTAAGTGTGAAGACATAATGTATAAAGTTAAAATATATTTGATCATATTTTTTTTTAATAAAACAATTTAAATTTTTACGTAAATTTATATCTTCTAGAAATTCATCTGATTGAATATAAAAACAATATTCCCCTGAGCAAAAATTTAATAAATAATTATTAATATTTGAAATCCATCTACCTTGAGATCTAAAATTTTTAAAAACTTCTGTATTAAAATTTAAAAATTTTACCTTAATTTTATTTCTATATTTTGTTTTTTTTAAAAAATTTTCTAAGATTTTCTTTCTTTTTTTGTTAAACTGTGAATTATCAACGCCTAAAATAAACTCATCAACATGTGGCAGCAAACTTTCAAAACAAATATCGAAAGGAAAAAGCTCTAGAGATTTTATAGAGGAAAAGCCCGAAATTTTGTTTTGGTGAATTTTTTTTACAAAAATTTCTTTCGAATAAAAATAGTAATTTGAATATATATTTGAGTAATTGTTAAACAATCTTCCTTTGTTATATTTTAAAACATTGTAATTTTTAATTGAAATTTTTTTTTTTGAAAAAATTAATAGACCTTTTTTATTTGGTATATTTTTGATAACACCCAAATCATCAATAATTAGAGTATTGTTCTTTATATTTTTGTGTATTGTATTTTTATTTACTAACAATTTTAATTTAATTTTTTTGTCTAAATTTATTGTCTGAGTTGAAAACAATTTAAATTTTATTTTCAAAACAAAATTAAAAAAATTGATTAATAAAATATCATTTGAACAAATTATAATATTCTTATTCGAAATAAAATTAATCATTCCAAGTATATTCTCATCCGATAAATTTTGATTATTGATTAACTTTATATGATTTAATTTGAAAGGGTCTAATTTAATCTTTTTTTTAAATCCCATTTCTTTACATAAAGTACCTTTAAAATAATTTTCGATTATAGATGTTCTAATACATGCTTGAGCAAAGTATTTTGTATAACGTAATATATCTATTAATTTAAATTTCATTTAATAAGTTTTACTTTAGAAATTTCATTTAAATAAATAATTGTAATAATTTATTGATACATAAGTTTTTAAAGCTATAAAGGATTAAATTAATGCAAACATAAATTCATGAAGTGTGTAATATTAGCTGGTGGTAAAGGAACAAGGTTAGGTAAAATTTCTAAATCAATACCTAAACCTTTGATAGAAATTGGTAATAGGCCCATAATTTGGCATATTATGAAAATTTATGAACATTATAAAATAAATGAATTTATTGTTTGTTTGGGTCATAAGGGGTTTAAGATTAAAGAATATTTTTTGAATTATAAATTTATAAATTCTGATCTTAAAATAGATCTTTTAAGTAATAAATTATCAGTATTTTCGAAATATAAAGAGAAATTCAAAATTACATTTTGTGAAACAGGCGATGAAACTGGAACAGCAGGTAGAATTAAAATTGCATCAAAATATATAGAGGAAGAAAATTTTTGCTTAACTTATGGCGATGGTCTTTCCGATGTGAATATAAGAGATTTAATTAAATCACACATGAAAAGTAATAAACTAGTTACAATTACCTCAGTAAGACCCAAGAGCAGATTTGGTAATTTTATAATAAAAAAAAATAGTTTAATTTCATTTAAAGAAAAAGGTTCTGATAATTGGATCAATGGCGGTTTTTTTGTAATAAACAAAAAGGCCCTTTTAAATATAAAGCATAAAAATGAAATGTGGGAACATGAACCCTTAGAAAAATTATTGAAAAAAAAACAAATAAATATTTATAAGCATCAGGGTTTCTGGCAATGTGTAGATCATCAAAGAGAATTAGATGAATTAAATATTCAATGGAAACAAAATCCACGCTGGAAAAAGTGGAGAAACTAAAAATTGAAAAAACTTAACAAAAAATTTTGGAAGAATAAAAAAATATTAGTCACAGGGCATACAGGATTTAAAGGAAAATGGTTATGTGCTCTTCTAAGTGAATTAAGTTCTAATGTTTATGGTATTTCAAATAAAAATAAATTAAATTTAAAACGTGTTAAAAACTTTAAATCTAACTTAAACGACAACAAAAAATTAAAAAAAATAATTAAAAATATAAAACCAGAAATTATTTTTCACTTAGCAGCACAACCAATTGTTAGTATCTCATATGAAAAACCTGCTCAAACATATAATGATAATGTTTTTGGATTAATTAATTTGTTAGAGGCACTAAAAACACAAAAATATTTGAAAGCTATAGTGATAGTAACATCAGATAAATGTTATAAAATTGAGAAGTTTTCGAATATTTTGACTGAAAATAGCCCATTAGGAGGAAATGATCCATACAGCGCCAGTAAAGCCTGTGCAGAAATTATTTCAAATTCTTATTATAAATCATACTTTAGTTTTAATAAAATTGGCGTTGCAACTGCTAGAGCTGGCAATGTGATTGGTGGAAACGATTTTAGTAAAGATAGAATCATTCCTGACCTCTATTTTTCTAAAAAAAGAGACAAAGATGTTTTTATAAGAAATCCAAAAAGTACTAGACCATGGCAAAATGTAATAGACGTCGTTTATGGTTACTGTCTATTAGCTGAAAATCTATATAAAAAACCTGAAATATTTTCTGGTGCTTGGAATTTTGCAAAACAAATAAAAAAAGAAATTAACGTTCTACAGCTTGCTAAAATTTTTTTACAAGAATTAGGTTTTGATAAAAAAATAAAATTTTATAAAGGAAAGTTTCACGAGGAAAAAAAATACATTTTAAGTTCAAAAAAATCTCAAAAACATTTAGGCTGGAAACCAATATTTGACAAAAAAAAAATGATAATTGAGACTGCTAATTGGTACTATAATTATTTATTCGAGGAAAAAGACGCACTGAGATTGTTATCAAAATATGTCAAAAAATATTTAAAAGTAATTTATTCTTAAACATATTTTTAATGTATAAAGATTATATTTTGCTCACAGTAATATTTCCTAAAAAAAAAAATACAATTATTAATCAATTAGAGACTTGTTTATTGTCAATTTTGAGATTTAGTCAAAATTTCAAATTTTTTATTGCCACAAATAATAAAATTAAAATATCTAAAACAATCAAAAAATTTAAATTCGAAGAAGAAAATTTTATTATTGTGGATATTTATAAATCAAAAAAAAACTATCTATCTAATCATAAATTAGATGACTTCAAATTTGCTTTTGGCAAAATTCAGTGTTTAAAAATCTTTTTAGATAAGAAAATTAATTTTAAGTCAATAATAATCTCAGATATTGATGTAATTTTTACAAAAAATATAAATAATTTTCTTTTAAATTGTCGCAATTTTACATCAATAAATTACTACTCAGATCAAGATAATAGAAATATGAAAAAAGTATTCAAAATTTTTTTAAAAAAATTCACAAATACTTTTTGGATAAGTTCAGGCTTTATATACATGAACAAAAATGATGCGAAAACGATGCTAAATAAAATAGATAGTTTTTTTCCTAAGTTTAAAAGAGAGGGGAAATATATAAAAAAAACTATTAATCATTATGGTGATGAGATTTTATTTACAATAGGCTCAAATTTTATAAAGAAAAAAAAACTTTTAATCTTAAAAAATTACTTCAGATATAATCCAATAAATATAATATGGACTGGTTCAACAAAAAAAGATATAGTAAGATTTTTAAACCCATTCAAATCTAGTGCTCATATTCATTTGCCAGACATAAAATATGATAAAAAAAAACTAATTTTTATTAAAAAAATTTTAGTCAAATTTAAACCCACTTTAGCGGACATAATTTTGTATATTTGGATTGATTTAAGAATTTTCAAAAACAAAGTGGTATTTAAAAATTATGTAAAAATTAAAAATTATATGTTTAGTTCTGCTAATTATAGGAAAATAAACTAATTATATTTTTAAAAAATTGAATTTAATGAGAGAATTTATTATTCAGATTAAATATTTAAGTAAATTTCTGCCAAAAAGTAAGTATTTTTATGTAATTTTTTTATTTTTTTTTACTTCAATTTTAGAAATAATTAGTATTGGTATTTTGTTTCCATACATTTCTGTAATTTTAGATTTAGATGAAAATCTTAAAATTTTTAAATTTTTAGGAATAAATTTAGATAATTATTCTTCAAGTCAACTACTTTTGTATTCATCTTTCATGGTTGTTATTATGTTCTTAATAAAGAATGTTCTTATTTATTATTCTTTATACTTTATTGCATCCACAGAAGAAGAATTGGCAAAAAAGATTAAATTTCATTTATTTAAAGTATTTTTTGATTTGCCCTTAAAAAAAATCATAGAAAAAAATTCAAGTGAATTTATAAATCTAATTATTTTACAAGCAAAACAATTTACGGGAAATACTTTTATAAATATTCTTAGAGCTTTAAAAGAAATAGTTTTTTTATTTATAGCTTCAGTACTTCTATTAATAATAAGTCCATATACTTTTATCATTATAATTTTTATTTCTTTAATTTTATTACTTATATTTTTTTATTCAAAAAACTATACTTTCAAACTTGGAAAAATCAGTACCGAAAATCACTTGAGGAGTAATAAAATAATTACAGATGCAATTAAGTCTTTTGAAATAGTAAATATATTCAAAAAACAAAACTTCTTCTTTGAAAAAATTTTAATCACTTTTGAAAAAATTAAAATAAATAGTGCTAAATTTGCAACCTTTATGTACGTCCCAAAACTTGTTTTAGAATGTCTTTTTGTTTTAATTTTCACAGTTTCATTGATTACAATCGATTACTTTAAAATTGTTGGTGATATTAAAGAACTACTACCAATATTAAGTGTTATAACTGTTGCTTTTATGAGATTACTTCCTGGTATAACTGGTCTATCAAACAATTTAAGTGCTATAAATAATGGAAGATTTGTAACTAAAAAAATTTACAATGAGTTGATTTTTTTTGATGAAGAGAGCAAATCACATAAATTTGATAAAAAAAGTAAATTCAAATCTAAAAATATTAAAAATATAGTATTTCAAAACATTAGTTTTTCTTACGGGAAAAAAAAGATTATTAAAAATCTTTCAGGTACATACAACAAAGGGGATATTGTTGGAATATTCGGGGAATCGGGTGTTGGAAAATCTTCCATTTGCAAAATTTTGATGGGATTATTAGATCCAGAAAATGGAAGCATAATATCAGAAAAGAAAAATATTCACCAATTTAAAGAAGATTGGTTTGACATTATATCTTACGTACCGCAAAAAATTTTTTTACTAGACGATAATATTATAACCAACATTACACTTGAAAATAATAAAGACAAAATTGACACTGATCTTTTAAATGATTGTTTAACTCAATCAAACTTAAAAGATTTTGTAAATAAATTACCTAATAAATTAGACACTAATATAGGAGAAGATGGGTCCAAACTTTCTGGCGGTCAAAATCAAAGAATAGCAATTGCTAGAGCTTTATATAAAAAACCAGAAATTATTATTTTTGACGAGGCCACTTCATCTCTTGACTCAAAAACTGAAGCAGATGTATTGTCATCTATTTCACAAATTAGCAAAAATAAAATTGTTTTCTTGGTTTCTCATAAATCAAGTTCAATGAAAATTTGTAATAAAGTAATTGACTTTAACAATATATTTATAAAATGAAAAAAGTTTTAATAACAGGCTGCGCAGGTTTTATAGGAAGTCATCTTGTTGATTATTTAATAAGAAAAAAAGTGGATATAATAGGTGTAGATAATCTTAAAACAGGCAGATTAAGACACATAAAAAAAAATATAAAAAAAAAAAAAATTAAATTTTATAAGATTGATATTTGTAATTTTTCCTCACTAAATAAGATTTTTAAAAAAAATAAAGATATAGATACAATTTTTCATTTAGCAGCAAATGCAGATGTAAGGTTTGGATTGTTGAAACCTAAAAAAGATTTTAGAAATAATATTTTAGCAACATTCAATTTGCTTGAGTGCGCTAGAATAAACAAAGCAAAAAAATTTATATTTTCATCAACTGGTTCAATTTATGGAGAAGCAATATCAATTCCCACAAAAGAAAATGCAGAATTTCCAATACAAACCTCTATTTATGGTGCAAGCAAATTATCTAGCGAAGGTTTAATTCAAGCATATTCAGAAGGATATAGAATTAAATCTTACATATATAGATTTGTATCAATCTTAGGTGATAGATATAGTCATGGTCATGTGTATGATTTTTTTGAAAAATTAAAAAAAAATCCAAATAAAATAAATGTTTTAGGAGATGGCAATCAAAGGAAATCTTATTTAAATATACATGACTGTATTAGAGCAATTTTATTATCTATATCCAAGAAAAATAGTGATATTTCATCGGTTTATAATTTAGGAACAAATGAGTATATTAATGTAAAACAATCATTAAAAATTATTTGCAATTATTTAAAAGTAAAACCAAAAGTCTCCTTTTTGGGTGGAAAAAGGGGCTGGGTTGGAGATAATCCATTCATTTATCTTTCTTGCAAAAAAATAAGGAAACTTGGATGGAAACCAAAATTTACAATTAAAGATTCAATCATTCAGACACTTAAATGGTTAGAAAATAATAACTGGATATTTAATGAAAAAAGATAAAGTTGCAATTGTTGGGCTTTGGCACCTTGGATTAGTAACATCAATTTCTCTTGCAAAATTAGGTTATGATGTAACAGCTTTTGATGAAGATAAAAAATTAATTTACAGATTACAACTAAATGAAATACCTTTTCATGAAAAAAATATAAAACCATTTTTAATTCGTTTTAAAAAAAATATAAAATTTGAAAATAATTTCAAAAAATTAAAAAATTTTAGTAAAGTTTGGATTTGTTATGATACGCCAATAAATAAAAATAATTTGCCAAATTCTAATGCAATTAAAAGAAATATTTTAAAAATCTCAAAACATTTAAAACAAGGATCGACCTTAATTATATCATCTCAAGTTCCATTAGGATTTACAAAAATGATAAAAAAGTTAATCAAAAAGAAAATATCAATCAGCTACAGCCCAGAAAATTTAAGACTGGGTAATTCATTTAAGTCTTTTTTAAAACCAGATAGAATTATTGTTGGAGTTGATGAACTTTCAAATAAAATTAAGCTCTTTAGTTTTTTTTCAAAAATATCAAAAAAAATATTGTTTGTTAATAATAGTTCAGCTGAATTAATTAAACATGCGATAAATGCTTACTTGGCTACTTCTATCGCTTTTTCAAACGAAATAGGTTATTTATGCGAAAGATTTGGCGCAAATCCAAATGAGTTAGTTAATGGACTTAGAACAGAGAAAAGAATTGGAAAAAAAGCATATGTGAGACCTGGAGAGGCTTTCTCAGGTGGTACATTAGCAAGAGATTTAAAATATCTCATAAAACTATCAAATTCTAAAAATCTTATTAATTATATATTTAAATCAGTATTAATAAGCAATAATTATCATAAAAATTGGATTTATGAAAAAATAAAATTTTTAAAACAAAATAAAAAAATTTATAATAATGATAACGTCTTGTTTTTAGGTCTTTCTTATAAAGAAAATTCAAATATTCTAAGAGATTCAAATATTAAATCGCTAATAAATAAATTAAAAAAACTAAAATTAAATATTATTGTTTTTGATAAAAATCAAAAAAATAAAGTTAATAATAATTATTTATTATTAAGTAACTTGTATAAAGCTTTAACTGTCTCAAAAGTAATTATCTCACATAATGAAATAAAGATAATGAATTCAATAAAAAAAGTAAATTTGAATAATAAAATAATAATAGATTATTCTGGATCTTTAAATTTTTTATCAAAGCTTAAAGATTATTATAGATTTGGATTAAAATGAAAAAAAAGTATGTGATTGTTACTGGTGGTTCCCAAGGTCTCGGATTTGAGATTTGCAAAACTTTTCTTGATAAAGGATATAACATAATTTTTTGTGGTAAAAGCAAATCTAATTTACAAACAGCAAAAAAATATTTTCAGCAAAAATATATGAAATCTGAAATTATTGCTATTAAGTGTGATTTAAATTCAAAAAAAGAAATAAATAATTTTATTAATCGTTCTAAAAAATATAGTAAAAATTTGGTAGCACTTGTGAATAACGCAGGGGTATACGGTCCTTTTGGTCAAATTGAGAAAATTAACTTTAATAATTGGGTTAATTGCATAAATACAAATTTAATTGCGCCCATTTATATAATTTCAAAAGTATTACCAATATTTAAAAAAAATAAATTTGGCAGAATTGTAAATATGTCTGGCGGTGGAGCAACTTCACCTTTGGCTAAAATAAATGCTTATGCAGCTTCCAAAGCTGCTTTTGTGAGATCAAGTGAGTCTATAGCCCTAGAGTTGGATAAAAAAATAGATATAACAATTAATTGTGTGGCACCGGGTGCTTTAAAAACACAAATGCTTAAACAAGTTTTATTAAAAGGCAATAAAAAGCTAGATAAGAGTTTCATAAACAAAATGAGGAATGTTAATATTTCTGGAGGGACACCTTTAAGATTAGGAGCTGATTTAGTTTATAAATTATGTCAAAAATCAAATAAATTAAACGGTAAACTTGTATCTGCTGTTTGGGATAATTATGAAAAGCTTAATAAGAATTATTATAAAATTAACAGTTCGGAGAAATTAACAATTAAGAGAGTAACCTAAATTGAAAAAAATTAAAGTTGGATTCATTGGCTATGGATTGATAGGAAAAAAAAGATCGAAACAACTTCCTAAAAAATGTGATTTTATATCTTTTTTTGATCCATTTTCTAAAATTAAAAGTAAAAAAAGAGCTAATTCTTTAGAAGAATTTTTTAATAGTGGAATTGATATAGTTGTAATATCTACTCCACATAAATATTTAAGTTATTACTCAAAATTAAGTATTAAAAAAAACAAACACACATTCATTGAAAAACCAGGTGCAATAAATTTGGTTGAGATTAAAAAAATATATAAAATTTCTAAAAGAAAAAATTTAAAAATTGCAATAGGGTATAATCATAGATTTCATCCTGGAATAATAAAAGCTCAAGAATTGTTTAAAAACAAATTAATTGGTGAATTAATTTATATAAGAGCAATTTATGGTCATGGTGGTAGACTTGGTTATCAAAATGAGTGGAGGTTTAAAAAAAAAATATCGGGAGGAGGAGAATTATTGGATCAAGGAAGTCATATAATTGATTTAATTCGAATTTTTGAAAAAAAATTGACAGTAAAATATTCAAATCTTAAAAATTACTTTTGGAAATCTAAAAATATTGAAGATAATGCATTTTGTGTCTTAGGATCAAAAAATAAATTATTTACCTTTCATGTAAGTTGGACAGAGTGGAAAAATAAATTTAATTTTGAGATTTTTGGAAAAAAAGGCAAAATAGAAATACTAGGTTTGGGAAGAAGTTACGGAAAAGAAATAGTAAATCTATACAAGATGAAACCAAATATGAAAAAACCAAATAAAAAAAGCTTTATTTACTTAAAAGATAAATCATTTAACTTAGATTTTGAAAATTTTGTTCAATCAATTATTAAAAATAAAGTTCCGGAGAATAGTTTGGAAAATGCGATACAAACTATGAAAATAATTGACAAAATATACAAATTTTCATGATTTTTCACCTGAGACATGGACAATTAGGGAATCAGATTTTTGAGTACTGTAATTTAAAAAAAAATTTTCCTAAAGAAAAAATAATTTTAATTGGCATGTCTGAATTAAAAACTCTTTATGATATAAAAGAACAAAATTATTTTAAAGGTAATAGTATATATATAAAAATACTTAGAATTTTATCAAAAAAAATAGAATATTTTATTTTAAAATCAAAATTATTTTCAATTATAAAAGAAAATAAATTATCTAAACCGGTAGTAATTAAGGGTTTGTTTAATAATCTAAAATTTTCTTTGTCTGACAACTATTTTCAAAATAATGAATGTTTTGCCGAATTTGAGAAAATTAAAATCAATCAAAAACATATAAAAAATTTAAAAAAAAAAAAAATTTTGGAAAAAAATATAACTAATATATTTGTTCATATAAGAAGAAATGAATATTTAAGTTACCCATCAAAAAAATATCCTGCTGCTTTGGATGCCAAATGGTATAAATCTAAAATAAGAATATTAAAAAAAAAATTTAAAAATTCGAAATTTTTTATTATTTCCGATGATAAAGAATACATAAAAAAAAATTTTAAAAAAAAAAAATTTCATATTATAAATTCGAATTGGATAAATGATTACACATTGATGTCTTTTTGTGATCATGCAATAATATCTGCAAGTTCGTTTTCATTATTTGCATCTCTTTCAAATTATCATAAATCCAAAAGAATTATTGCTCCAAAATATTGGTTAGGTTATCAACAAAAAAAATGGCTACCCAATAATATAAAATTTCATCAATTAAGATATTATGATTAGTTATAAATGATAAAAAAAAAAATTCTTGAATCTTATAATATTCAAAGACACTATCCAAAATTTCTTTTTAATCTAAAAGATAAAAAATTGTTTAAAAATGATACTAAAAGAAAAATTCCAAGCGTTTATAGTTTTTGTTCTAAAAAGAGTATAATTTTTTCTAATAATTTTGCCTTTGAACTAAAAAAATTTCAATTTATCTATACCGGTCAATTGTTTGAAGAGCAAAGACTAACATTGGCTACTATAAAAAATTTATTAAAACATATATTTTTTTATAAGATTTTTAACTTCAAAAATTGTTTAATACTTACAGATAAATATTCCTTGGGATACTTTCATTTTGTAGCGGAGGTATTACCTAAGCTTGAATTTTATGAAGATAAGTATGATAAAGAAATATTATTAATCGAAAATAATATACCAAATAATTGGATTAGGTATTTTTTAAGTTCGTATAAAATAAAGTACTGTAAGCTAGATAAAAATAGTCTAGTTTTTACAAAAAAATTAAAAATTATAAGTTCTTTAGCGGGTACTGGAAATTATAGAGAAAAATATATTCAAAAGGTAAATGCAAGATTTACAAAATATCAAAATATCTTAGATAATAAAAAAATTATTTTTATTCAAAGAAAAAAAACTGACAGAGAAATAATTAATCAAAGAGAAGTAAATAATTTTTTAGATAGCAACGGTATTTTTAAAATTGATATGGAAGATTTTTCTATTCAAAAACAAATTCAGATTTCTTATAGCTCGAGGATAATTATTGGTATTCATGGTGGAGGTTTAACCAATATTTGTTGGATGAACTTAAAAAAAAGAAATGCATTAATTGAAATCAGAGATAAAAATGATGATTACAACAATTGCTACTTTAATTTAGCATCTTCACTAAATGTAGATTACTATTATCTCAAAGCAAACAATCAAAAAGCTAGAAAAGATTTTAGTAAAAAAAGATTAACCGGAAAATATTTCGTTGATATTGATCAGCTTGATTTTTTAATTAAAAAGATAAAAAAAAAGATATTTTGATGGTAGAATTTTCAATAATAACTGTAACTTTTAATGCTGAAAATTCCATATCAAAAACTTTGAAAAGTATTAATAGACAGAAATATGTTTCACTTGAACATATTATTATAGATAAATATTCAAAAGATAAAACGGTAGAATTAATTAAAAAAAATAAAACAAAAAAAACAATTTTATTTCAATATAATGATAAGGGAATTTATGACGCTATGAATATTGGAATTAAAAAAAGTAAAGGTGATTATTTAATATTTTTAAACTCAGGTGACGAATTTTATAACGATAAAATATTACATAAAACTAACAAAATAATTAAAAAGGTAAAAAAAAAAATTTTTTATGGATACACATATTTAAAAGAGACTAAAAAATTTATCTATCCAAAAAATCTAAAAAATACCTTTGAAATTCCATATTGTCATCAATCAATTTTTATTAAAAGAGACATTATTAAAAAATATCCATTCAATATTTATTTTAAATATGCTGCAGATTATGACCAATTTTATAAACTAAAAAAATACTCTTTTAATTATCTTAATTTTTGTATTAGCAAAATCTCTAGAGACGGTGTAACGAATAAGTATCAAAATTTAACTTTTAAAGAGTATTTTTATATTAATAAAAAAAATAATAAAAAATTTATTTTTTCTTACGTTAGATACGTTTTTCAAGTTTTGAGATTTTATTTTAAAGTTATAATCAAATATGTCCTACTTAGAAAAATATAAAAATTTTTTTCAATTATTTATTTTAATAGATCTTTTATTTTTTCCATTATTAAAATTATATACTATACCGATATCTTTTTTTGTAGTTTTGTATTTTGTTTTAAAAAAAATTTTTTCTGACGGAATAATATTTAATAATGATTTCTTTCTTATACTAATTTTGTCAATTACTTTAATCATTAGCTTATATCTATCTTATGTGTCACTGAATACTTTTAATTTACAAAATTATAAGAATAATAACCTTAGAATAATTCAGATATTCGTTGGTTTAATCTACTTTATATATTTTTTTAATTCTGCGAAGGTAAAGAATCTTGAGTTAATTTTTTTTATATTTTTTTTATATATTTTAATAATATCTCTAGTTTATATATTTAGTAAGGACTTTTATTTTTTGTTTAAGAGTTTTTTTCATCATAGTTTTTCAGGTCAACATTCTAATCCTGAAAATTTTAAGCATGCTAGATTTAGTTATTTTTTTCAAAACCCAAATATATTTGCTTATTTTATATTGAGCATATTTGGATATTATTTTTTAATTTTAAAGAAAAAAAAATTTCAATTATTTTTATTTTTAATTACACTTTTTTTGGTTTATCTAACAGAGTCTAGAGGAGGGATGCTCTCAATTTTTTTGATGATTGGCTATTTTGTTATTTCATCGAATAAAGAAATAATTAACAAAAAAATATTAATTTTAACTTCTTTAATTGTTATTTTAATTTTATTAATATTGTTCAACTTGACTGATGATAATTCAAGATTTGCTTTGCAAAATTTTTTAGACGCTATTGATAAAAGAAGTTATGTATATAAAGTATTTTTAATTAATAACAATTTACATCCAGAACTTTTTGAAAGTGGTATGATGAATACAGGTATTGTTGGGAGTCATTCAGATCTTTTAAATATACTATTTTCATATGGAATAGTTTTTGCATTATTTTTTAGCGTATTTGTTTTTAAAGATTTATTTTTTTTTAGAATGGAATTTATGTTTTTAGTTCCTCTTTCTTTGGCATTTTTAATAGACTCTTTTATGTTTGATAATAAAATTTTTTTGATGAGCATGTCTTTATTGGGAATTAGCAGAAAATATTTTTATGATAATAAGTGATAAAAAAAAATTTGTTTTTATACATATACCTAAAACAGGAGGAACCAGCATAGAGAATTCATTGTTAAAATATGCAAAT
>MDTG01004646.1_pt1 | contig 21867 bp, 20 predicted proteins | sample 811421 | NCBI WGS metagenome assembly MDTG01 (sample SAMN05326645, study PRJNA326480) | marine metagenome | isolation source: seawater | place: Pacific Ocean: South East | collected 2011 | reverse complement strand
ATTTTTATCATAATTAATATCATTTTGCTTTATAAAATATTCTGGAAATAAAGCATTATAAATAGGTGTAACATTTACATTTGGTAAATACTCCAAAATATTATTTTTATGAAAATGACTAACAGATACTATTTGAATATTATGCATTAAAAAATAATTATTGATTTCTGATGGATTATAGTTTCCTGATAAATTATCGAACGTTTTTTCTAAGTAATCATGTGACCAGAGTATATATTTATTTGCTGGTTTAATTTTATGTAAATCTATTAATATATCAAAATGTCTTTGAACAACAACAACTGAGTTATTATCAATATCAGGATTCATATTATCTGGTAAAAATCTATATTCAATATTATCTATTTTACAAGTTGAACCTCTATTATAAACAACAACATTAAAATACTGTGATAAAGCCTTAATGGTTAAATAAAATAAAAATTCACTTGCGCCACCACCAATGTCTATAATAGATTTATGGTTTTCAACAAAATTAATAATAAAATATATTGTTTGCATTTATATATTTTATTATTATTTTTTAGTAGAACATATCAACGAGCATTTATTTTTTCATATCGGTTATTTCATTAGGTTCATAAAAAGTTATTTCTTCAGTAATTCTAACCAGTACCAGTAGTATCAGCACCATCAGCACCATCAGTAATTCTAACACATTTTTCTGGCGTCCATCCTTTATAAAATTTTGTAATAGGAATATTAACATTTTTTTTCTTAACAGCAGCGATAATTTGAGTAGGTTTAATTAAATTTAGCTCAATGCAAAGTTCATTTAAATGATGTATATTATCTATAAATGAAGTATCTAGTAAATTTGTCCTTATATAATTGTGACCATATCCACGATCTATAAATACCTCTATTAGACCTCCCCACCAAACAGCAGTTTCAAAATTAAAATTTTTAATAAGCAAAGGTAATATATCTTGAGCTCTTATACCTTCAAAATTATGATGTGGTGTATTCGGACAAGTACAATCCCAATTTAAATAGGGATTACAAATTTTGTTAAATTGATGATTAAATTTTTTTGCATCACTTAATGTATTCCATATCATATTTACTATAGTTAATGTTTCATTCCAACGTGCATGTCCATTTTTTCCTATACTATCATTTATAAGAAAATACCCATCATCATTTAAATATTTATTTATTTGAGAAAATAATATTTCTAAATCTACAAAATGATGTAAAGCAGCTTCTGTTATAAAAATATCGTAATTTATTAAAGAGCTCCAGTTTTTTATATCACTATCAATAAATTTAAATTTATCAAGTAAATTTTGTTCTTTACAACATTCTTTACCTCGTTCTAACATATCTTTATTAATATCAATACAATGAAATTCAAAATTTAAAAAACCATCTTTTAGAAGAGAATTTGCTATATCTATTTCTATATTACAATTTCCACAACCAAAAGAGGCGATATAAATAGTTTCTTTATACGATAATTTTTTAATATAATATGAATAAAAAGACAATGTATCGTAAATTTTACTATCTATTACTGAATACATATCTTTCAAAAATTTATTAGACCAATAATGAAAGATATCTGGTAAATCACCGGATATATTTTTATTATTTTTATATATTTCTAATTCTCTAGTAACCATTTCATTATAATTTTCCATTATATCAAATTAAAATATTTAAAAATATTTAGTTCTACGTAAATCATTTATATTATTTCATATTTTAAAAAATTGAATTTATTTTAATCAATTAAAGAATTTAAATCTTAAGTTAAAATGTACGAAGTAAATATTGATTTCGATTATGCAAGTGCTTGTTGGCAAGAAAATAAAATACGGTTATCGGATGGTTGTTATAAGTATAAAAAAACACAATGCGAAGCAAATACAAAATGTGGCAAACAATGTAAACGTTTAACTAGTGATAAGTATTGTTCATTACATAATAAAAAATATTAGTATATAATAATGAAAGGAAAATCAAATATAATAACAATAATAATATTAACCTTTTTTTTATTTTTTGTAATTATGTCTATGCCGTTGAGAGAAGAATTGAGTTTATATCATGGTAGTGAATTAATTTCACCTTTAGCAGCAAAAATTGCAATAGATAGAAGACATGCATTTGAAGCATATTTACAAACACTAGGTCCAGATATGGATTATGCAGCATATTATTCAACTGATTATTATTAAAATCTTATTTTAATATATGCCAAAGAAAAATAACACAAAATGCTATACAAAGAGCTCTTTACTACTAATGATAACTATATTTTTTATTTTCATTATAGCCATTAGTATTCCAATAAGAGAAGAATTAGTAATAACAAACAATAATACAATACCTCTGGAAAAAATAGGAATGATTAATAAAAAATTAATATAATTAAAAAGACAAAAATAATTAAATATAAAATTATTTAATTATTTATGATACTGAATATTGTAAAAACAACTTTACCTGTGTTAAAAAAGACATTAGAAAATATAAAACCAAATATTGCATTACCATTATTAGCATATAATGTAGTAATAGGACCCCATGGAATAACAGATTTAATGCATGCTTTCGAATATAAAAAAATACTTCAACTAGTGTCTACATATGGATTATGTATATCAGGCTTTCATTTTTTGAAAGTAACGAACTACGAAAATATAATAAATAATATATTTTTATTTTTTAGCGCAATTCATTTTCATCATGATATACCAGTTAAAAATAAGTATTTTCAGTTTCTAGCGAGTTTATTTTTTGTTTTTAACCTGGATAAAATTGGATTGCCTTTTTTTTTAATGTACATGTGTTTTATTCATGTTCCCAACCATTATTTAAATTATTATGATTTATTGAATAAATATAAATTATTATCTATTTTAACATTATCATGTACTTCATTTTCTATTTTCTATATGAATAATAATCCAATGATTCAATATAATGACGTAAATACAATTATAAAAGGATTAATCGTAGCACACATAATTTATGAAGAAAGTTTTACAAATAAAAATAATCAAAAAACAATATTTAATTTATTTCCTAGAGATGAAAATGCAATGGCAATTTATATTTAATTTTCATTCATTTCTTCCATAGATTCAGTTTCTATAACTGGAATACAATGATTTTTGGTTTTACATGACCGTTGATGTGCAGCAAGTGATTTTGCACTTGTTCCTCTGAACTTTCCACAAATATTACATAAGAAATCAGAATTTTTAATATTGGCAAATTTAGAATTTAAATATTTTTCTATATTTGGTAATTCCAATTCATTAATTTGCGCCGACAATTTCTTCTGATAGTCTCGAGTTAATTGAATTAAATTATCTTTATGACTAATGAATCGTATATATTCTTGATTAATAATTTCTAATTCTTCTTGACTAATAATATTTTCATGATTATTATTGTCTGTATTCACTGTTTCAATACGGGATGATAAATGGTCAATAATATCAACTGCAGTTTTAATTTTCACACTATCAAAATTTACATGATGAAGATAGACCAATACATTATTTTTGTGAATATCAATATGAAAATTAGGCTTTGAAGTAATGCCACTGCTTTGTGATAAGAAAATTCCATGACTATCTTGTTCTTCTATATCACGAATAAATTTTTTAATTTCCTTAGGGGGTATATTGCTTTCATAATCCTTGTTTTCAAAATAAATGTCTTTCATTTTTTCACGTTTCAATAAATAATCACATGAATGCTTAGTACCACTTGTATTTATAATTTCACCCACTGGAAAACATTCATTCAGTACGGATGATAACTTATTTTCACCAAACTGACCCTTTAATGAAGAATTTTGATATTTATTTATAAATTCCTGAAATGACGAGGTGGAATTATGTAATAAATCTATTTTTGAAATAACATTTGTTTGATAATTATTAATTAAATTATTATAATTTATTGATAATCTCTCCATGTATGAATCTATAGTTGTTTTAGAACTAGAACTATCCATGGATAATATAAGTTCTTTGTTAGTTTGTTGAAACTTATCTAAGATAGGCTGGAGAGAAATAATTAAATCATTGTTTTTGGGAAATTGTTCATGTAACATTAATTGAATATCTTTTTGTATTTGTGTATTTTGTTTTTCAATAATGGTAGAAAATGATGATTTAAATTCATGTGATGATTGTTCATTACTATTTTTAATCAGTTTTTCTATTTCTTGTATATTTTCTAATTTCATATTATTTACATGAAGATTCATTTGGTCTTGAAATGATCTATCTTTTAGTTCTTGTGTTGTCTTAAACGTATCAAATTGTTTAAACAAGTCATTAATAGAGCTAAGCATTTTATCTGCAGATGATTTTTGAATATTGTCATTGTTATCAAATATTCTCTCCAATAATTGGACAAAAAGAATATTTACAGATTCAAAATCAATATGGGGATGTTCATTATAAAATTTAAGAATCGAAGGATGAGATGTGGAGAGAATTTCCATTAATAATTTTATTGTGGATTCTTTAAATTGTTTGTTTGTAAAGTAGTATTGTAAGTTAATAATTTACAATATTACTTTATATACTTTTATTTTCAAGTATTTCAATACGTTTTTGAAGTTCTTCATTTTTTTGTGTGAGTTCTTTGATAGATTCAATTAATAATGCAGTCATATTTGCATATGCAATAGATTTGATTTTTTCAGGACTATCGTCTTCTGTTACAACTTCTGGAATAACTGATTCAACTTCTTGTGCAATTAAACCAATATCAGTTTTAGAAATATTATTCTTTTTATTAAATGTTACACCTCTTAATTTATTTACTTTTTCAAGTGAATTTTCAATAGGTTTTATATTTGTTTTAAGTCTTATATCCGAGTTAGCATACACTCTTCCTCCTGAAGTAATATCTCCTCCAGCATTAATATTGGTACCAACTTGGAGATATGTTTGCGCCCATAAATAACTAGCAGTCTGTATATAACCAACACCATAGATATAACCACCACACTGGATATGTGAACTAGACCCATTTACGTGAAGTCTAGAACGACCGTTTGGATCTTGATTGATTTCAGTATTACCATACAATCTAGTTTGAAAATTATCATAACTTCCATCATTTGGATCAAAACCAGCTAATTCTCTTCCCATATTAGTAAGCCTAACTTGACCACTAGCTACTGAATTTAAACTAGTGTCACCAGTTGAATATTTTTGAAGTAAAAGAACTGATTCTTCTGCACTATAATTACCACTAGGTTGTTGCTTTGAATTGTTAGAAGTCGACCCATTTTCAAAACGGACATTCATAAGACTTAATCCGTTACCCTTGTCTATTTTGTCAGAATTGATTATCATATATTTTGCATATAATGAACCACGAATATCACACATGCCTCTTGGCGCAGTTGTTCCAATACCAAGACAACTATCAATTTGATTTATATTATTATGTACAGTAAGTGTTAAATTATTATTAGGTGTATCATATACATCATTTTCTCCATTATTCATACTAACTGCAAAATTTGCATCATATTTAGTAGTATAAGATTTAACATTAGCATCAGTTGAAGATTGTAAATAACTCCATGGAGAGTGTTGTAATTTTCCATTAATGAAATAATTACCTGTAATATTAATACTTCCTGTATATCTTAGTGCTGCATTCGTATCGCTAATATGATGTCGTAAGTCGATGCCGTATTCTGGACCACTATTTATATACTGAATTTCGTCACCTGATGTCAGATTATCACCATTACTATTGGATGAAGGTGAATTCCATGTACGAATACCGACATTACCATTATAAGATATGGAAAAATTTTCTTTTAATTCTTTTCCTGATCCTGCAGTTGTAGATGCATCTGTAAACAATACACCAAGTGCAGAAGCATTTCTCCAAATACTAGGTTGTGCTTTAGCATCACTTATTGCATTTGAATCAGGACCAGCACTAGCACCTCCATTAGCACCACCTGCAGATAAATTAATAGCACATGCACCTTTTGAAGTATCATTTGTTGAATTTTGTAATAATGTATTTGTATCACTTATAGCAGGCTCTATATTTAAGCCAATAATTTTTGATGAGTATCCCAGATTACTAGATTGACTTTTAGAACATATAATATTTAAATCACTTACATTAAATTTGGGATTACTTGGATTTTTGTTGTCTGTAATGATTAAAGCTGGTTGGTCAGTTGTAGGATTCATAATATGCAATTTAGCACTAGGATCTTGAGGGGCACTAGTATCAAGAAAATTTCCTAGTCCTAAGTTGCCATTATGTGAGAGTCTAAAAATATTTATAAATGGTTCAGTTGTACTATTATTATTATTTGTATCAATAGCAAAGCCAACTTGAGAAGCACGGGATGCCGTGTCCATATTATCACTACTTATGCTTTCATCTAGTGTATGTAATCGAATTCCTTTATAATTTTTCTTTAATTCTGTAGAATACGTATTTAATTCTATTGTTGTTCCTTGATCCTTAGTGGTGTAACTATCAATAGATGATGTTAACATAATTTGTGGATAAAAATCTTTAGATACTTTTCTATCAAATAATTCAAAGCAAGATTGTGGAGTTGTTGATATGCCAATACCTATTTTACTTCTTTGCGTACTATCTGTTGATAAATCTGATGCCTTTGGATATATTATATATGGAATATTACCATCATATTTTGTTTCCCATTGACTTAAATATTGAATAAGTCCATTTTTTCTTAGTTCTCCTGAGAAATTTATGTCTCCATCAACATCAAATTGATAAATCGGAGCAGAAATTCCTACGCCAACATTATATTTATTATTATTTCCTGGAACAATACAAAATGCACCTGCGATTTTTACTCCAGATTTATAATCAGTTCCAGGGTCAATTTCTAATAAATCATTACTAGAGTGTTGAATAGCCACTCTTTCTTTATTATCACTTTCAGCAGAACCAGAATTGGTTGAATTATTAATAATTAATTTTGAACCGTTATTAACAATATTGATATTTCCATCAATTAATGTGTTACCAATAATATCTAATTTACTAGATGGTGAACTTGTCCCAATACCAATATTACCATTGCTATTCATGTACAACATACCACCACCAGAATTTTCAATACTAAATGTGCCTTGTGATAGTAGATTTTTCAGTTCTAAATGATTATCACTATTACTTGTAAATCCAAGTCTAGCCGCATCGAACTTAGTAGTCGTTGTTCTTGAAATAGTTAAATAAGATTTACCATTTTGACTTTCTAGTTTTAATGCATTTCCATCTGTAGAATCAATAGCTAATAATGTTAATAGAGATGATGGATTTTCTGTACCAATACCTACAAAGCCACCATTATAATATAATGTTTGATTGTTTCCGCTTTTCAATCCTTCTGTCCAGTCACTAGTAGGTTGACCTTCTTCATTTGCACTAGGGAATATAACACCATTTCCATTAATTAATAAATTACCTTTAATGTTAATATCTCCATTTACATCTAAATTATATTCTGGTGAGCTTGTTCCTATACCAACATAAGAAATAGCCGGTGTAGGGTCTCCTGCTGTACTATAATAAATATATTGACTATCTATATTTGGTGGATTTGATTTGTTGTATACTTTCCACATACTATTTATAAACTTTACTCCATTAAAATATAATGCTGAATTGTTGATTAAATTAATTCCTTTACCTGTAATAGTTAACTCATATTCTTTATCAATTTCTGTACCAATAGCCATTGAATTAGCAATTTGAACATCATATTGTGTATAAATAGATTCTATTTCAACATTATTAATAGTATCATCTGTAATAGTTGCATTTTCTGGATTATTTGACCACTGTGATGCATATTTACTTCTAGGAATAACATCTTGCAATATATATAAATCAATAGTTTTTTCATTTAATATAATATTTCCATTACCGTTTGCTCCACTAGTAATATTTAGTATTCCTGCTAAATTAACATCATAATTTTGTGACAATGTAGTAGGATTTTCAAAATTCAAATATACTTTTCCTTTATTAAATGATATATCTTCATTATTTATAGTTTCCCATTGAGAAAATACAACATCATTTCCTGCCATTTTATATGTATACCCAAGCCCTACATTAATATTTCCTTCAACATCAAGTCTATGACTTGGTTTACTAGTTCCCATTCCAATAAAACTACCTAAAAAATAAGTAAATCCATTTTCACTTACATTAAGTTTATTAACTATTTCACCTGATGTATTTCTTAGTTCAAAATCTTGTTTTAATGTTGTTGTACCATTAACTTCTAAATCACCTATAATTGTTGTATCACCACTTTTATTTACTTTAAAAACACCACTAGATATTGAAAAATTTCCTTCAATTTTTACATCATCACTAACAGTAAGAACATTTAATAAATCTAAAGTACCATTTATTTTTGTATTTCCTGTATCCATTTCAATGTTAAAATTATCGTTACTAAAATTAGCTCCACCATTTGCTATTAATGGACCTTTTATTGTAGAACTTCCAGCTTTTTTAGATGAAGAAGTTGACATAATATATATTCATAATAAATAATATCTAATATTATATTTTATTAATTATTATTTCGAATTAAAAGATAATTATGTGTCATTATCATAGTCTATATTATACAATCTAATTTTATTAGGTGATGTTAATGATATACTATCTTTGCTATGTGTAATTAAATCTAAATTATCATTGGTAGTTAATGCAAAATTATTTTTTTCAAAATTGGCGGCTATTCTATATCCAAGTCCATAATCACCTGTCTTAAAACCTTGTATTTTATTTAATAAATACCAAGATTTTTCAACATCATTTTCGTCTGGATTATATTTAAAAACATAAACACAATTTTCATTAGGTGACCCAACATATATAATTGTTCCATCATTATTCAACTTAAAGTCACAACCAAAGCCTATTTGTGATTTATAATTTATGTGTTTTAATTCACCAATTAATTTCCATTCTCCATCAATATAACTTGGTATATTATTATTACCGTATACAATACCACTGGTTGTATTATCATTATTATAAATAAATTTATATATTCGAATAATAGCTGGACTTTTATTTACTTGTAATAGTCCAGACGTGCCTACCGCTATAACAATATTATATTTAAATGTTTTATAATTTCCACTAGAAGTATCAATACTTGCTGACGATGATATATCGCATTTTTTTCCAAAATAGCTTTTTATACTAGAATCAGTATTATTTTCTGTTATAATATTTCCTATTCTAATAAAAGGACTTGAATTAGTAATTATTGGATTACCATCTACACTCCAGAAAGCATAACAACAACAACTACCATTATTATAATTGATATCTGCACCTTTTGAAGAAGATATGACAAATATAGAACAATTTGTATTTCTTTGTACATCTTCTATATTACCAATATTGTCATTTGAAAAATTGTTACTCTTTTTAAAATCTGCATTTAACAAATTAGAAGTATTATTTATATACAATGACAATGTATTTTCATCTGTAGATAAAAATAAATAAGATAATTCGGATTCCATAATTAAAAATTTTCCTGCATTTTCACTATTTGTAATTTGTATATAATTAATAAAACTCCATTTTAAATCAATAGATAATAAGTAAAAAGTTACTTTATAAACTGAAGTATTAACTGTAGACATAGCTAAAAATGTACCATTGCTATTACATTCAATGGATGAAGAATACGTATTTTTAGAACTAGTACCAGTTAATGTTGTAGATACACTAGCAATTTGATACCAAATTTTATTTAATGAATCCCAAATATATGTTTGCACAACACCATTAAATGTAGTAGGATTTTGACTTGTGTCAATACCATAAGGTATAAGACATGCAAAAAAATTACCATTATTAGAAAAAATCATTCCATTTTTACTTACACCAATACCCAAATATCCTTTATCAAAAGAATCATATAATTGTAATATTTTATTACTTGGTATAAAGTTGGCATAAATGTCCTGATTTTCAAAAATACTTGTTGTTAATGGTATATCACCAGTTAAATTATTACAATTTAAAATTTTTTTAATAAAAAAATTACCTTGACTATTTATTTCTATAACTTTATCTTTACCATAAGATAAGGTTCCAGAATCAGTAATTTTTATATTATTACAATTTAAGTTTTTTGTAACAGTAGTATTTCCTTTAACATAAACATCACCAACTACATGTAAATCTGATGTTGGATTACTGATATTTATACCTACATTACTATTATAATAAATATTATTATCTGAATTTTGCATCCAAAAAACATTTTGTGGTTCTTGTTCTTTGTATTCCTTATCATTTATATAAAATTTACCACTTACTCTTAAATCACCGTTAACATCAAGTTTATAACTTGGACTTTTTGTACCAATACCAACATTATTTTTTACATATAAATTAGAGTCTGCTGTTATATTTTCACTTACATGTAAATCACCAACTATATCTAATTTATATTGTGGATCTTTTATTCCTATACCAATTTTTTCATTTTTTTTTTTCAGCAATATATATTAATTCTGTCGATTTTTCATTATGGTTCCATAACCCTTTTACAATATTATCCAATAATTTGTCATTATAATAGACTTCACCAACTAAATAAATACCGTTCCCTTTAATAAGAGTATCTCCTTCTACATGAAATGTTTTTTGAGGAGTATTTGTACCTATACCTACCTTACCATTCAAATCATATGTTTTATTATAAATTTGACCATTTACAAATATCCATGGTGACACACCAACTCTATTTTCAGAAATATCACTAAAACTTGATCCTGAAGATATTTCATCTATAATTTCTGATATTTTATTTTTAACAAACCCTGCAACCCATGAAGGTCCAAATTCTATACCACCAATTTTGATAGTTGAATTATTAGATAATTCAATATTACCTCCCACATTCAATGTACCATTATCAACCGGATATTTATTGGAAAATCCATCTGGATTAATTATAACTTTATTTGCTATTGTTAAATTTTCTTCACCATATATATTTCCGTTTACATGAAAAAAATATAATGGAAATTTTGTACCAAAGCCAAAATATTTACCAGGATTATCAAAATAACTATTTGAAGAATCAGATAATTGTAAAATTGTATTATTATCGATATCTTTTAATCTTATTTCATTTGTAAATGTACCATTATTTTTTGAATAAAATTCTCCTGAAATAGTTAAATTTCCAGAATTAGTCATATTAATATTTCCATTTGTAGAAGAAATACTTCCATCAATTTCTATATCATCTTCAAAAATAACTTTGTTCTTAAAAACAGATTTTTTGGCATTTGATTGTAAAGCACCAGTTTCATCAACAATTAAATAGTCATTATTTACTACAAAACCTTTATTAAAAATTACTTTAGAATTTAAAGTTGTAATACCACTAGACATTGTATAATAGTGTTAAAATTTTTTTATATAAATATTAATTAAAAAACAATTAATATTTATTAAAATGTAATATTAACAATTGAAGTTTCTGAAAATATAACTGTACTATTATTGTCAAATATTATTTCACCTCCAGCAAGATTAAAAGTGCCATTGATTGTTAAATTACCACTTTGTTTTATTTGAATTTTAGTATCTTCTAAATCAACAATACCTTTTTCAGAAATTATTAATGAATTTGTGTTATTGATTGTTAATGTTTTATTATCATCGACAATTTTTCCATTTTCACCTATTATTATTTCAAAATTCTTCTCAAAATACTCATTTAATTGTTCAATTGTAATTGTTTCAGTTATAATTATATTATTAATTTGTACACTATCAGAAATAAAAGTACCAAATGTATCAACTACAAAATTAGCATTTTCACTTATTGTTAAAGTACCAGTAAATTCTAGTAATCCGTATACGATTAATGTAGATGTATCTTCAATAATTAAATTACAATTTAATATTTGTAAAATCCCATCTTTATTTATAATTATTGTTTTATTATTTGAAATTACTAGAGTATTTCTTAAAATAACATGACCATTTTCAACAATATTTACTTTTTCACATTTATTTAATATAGTCATAAACATATTTTCATTTATTTTATGATTTATACGACATTTTTTTGAAAAATCGTCTGATATAATTTCATAATCAATTACTGAAAACATATCTTCGGTTGTTAGATAAGTAGATTTTTGATTAACTATTAGATTACCATATATATTAAATTCTCCTTCATTTTGAATAATTAATACTCCATAATTTAATATTTCAAAATTACCATTATACATAGTCAGAGTTCCTCCATCCACTAATACTTTTTGGCCACCGTTTAAAACAAAATCCTCTGTTAAAATTAAGCTAGCTCCCAATCCTATAATAACAAATTTACATTCATTTAACTTATCATAGAAATCAGTTTCAACAATTTCTTCATTAGTATAATAGCATGGACCATCAGGTATTTCAAATTCTTCCATTTCATCTGTAATAAATGGAGTATAGTCACTGTAAATTAAGTTATAAGTACCACCTTTATCGTAATAAGAAATAGAAACTTTATATCTGAAATCTTTTGTGCTATCATCTAATTCAAGCGTTTTATTTCTGTAAGGTTGATTGAATTCATCTACAACAATATTATCACTATCAAATAAACCATCAAATGAAGAATTCATTTTATTTCCAATTAATGGATTACCTAATATACTAAGTGAACCTTCAGTTTTATTATTTAAATAAGATATTTTTTTAGTTAATTGAGAACTATATAATAGTGTTTCTTCAGTATTTTTTTCATATATTACATCGACTCTAATATATTTACCTATATATGTATTATCATTTGGTATAGAAAATCTATCGTATTTAGAATTTTCATTTAAATCTAAAAATGTATAAAAAGTAACTTTATCATAACTGAACTTCCATACATAATTTATAATTTTAGTTTTATCTAATGAATCATCGATAATTACTTGCAATGTGCTACCCTCTATAGTATTTCCAGTAATTATAACTTTATATTCACCATCATCTATATCATAATTCGTAATAGAATATAAATTTTTAGAATATAGTTTTGTTGAACCGCCCAATTCATCAATAGTAGTTGCAATAACACGTATTTGTTTGCCAATTAATGATTCATCATTGGGAATATCAAAAATAGAATTATTACTTCCAATATTTGTCCATTGCGAAGTATTACCGTATTGCCATTGATAAGATATAGTTCTAATAATACCATCGGGATCCATTATATTATTAAATTTTGCATTAATACTTGAACCTATATTTGAATTACCTTCTATTATTAATTCACCTTGTGCTGGTTGGTCTTTATTTTCTACTTTTGATGTTGTATTTGAAAGTAAATATTCGGTAATTCCGTCTTTTTCAAATAATATTTTGCAGCGAATATAAGTCCCTATAAATGAACCATTAGATGGTATTTTCATTGATTTATTGTCTAAGCTAATTACAAGATTCTGATTTTCTTCGGTTCTAACATAATCTAATTTTTTATCTTTTTCTTCTAGTGAGTAAGTTGTAGTCGTAATCATTGTATTCCATAAAATTGTATCACGTGAATATTCCCAATAATATTGAATAACGTAATCATTTAAATTTACAGAGTCATTCATATTTAATATTAAGGTAAGTATAGAGTCTTCTATTGATTTTCCAGAAACGGTAGCAGTTCCATATTTAAAAATTTTATAACTTTCAATAATATCAGATATATTTGTTTCATATTTTTTTAATGGTTTATTTATGTATTTTTCAACAACTTCTACTTTTATATATTTTTTTAAATATAATTGTTCTTCTGTTGTAGGAATAACAAATGTTGATTCTTCTTTGATATTTGAAATTTCGTTCCAGTCTATTTTGTTATAAGAACGATACCAAAAGTAATTTAAAGTTGGTATTTCACTTGGTATTAACATTCCTATACCTTCACCTGGAAAGACACCACCTAATTCTGAAAAATTATTATATTCTGTATCTTTTAGATAAGATTCATTATTATTAACTATTAATTTTTCTCCTATAATAGCGTCGCCTGATAAAATATATTTGCGTGGTTTTTCATATTTTTTCTTATAAGAAATAGTGTCTCCGTTATCATTTACTTTAAGATCATAACTAATATTTTTAATTTTATCAGAAGAAGGAGATATAAAAAGCGTACTATTTCCATAAATATCATACACGGTAGCTTTAATTCGTAAAAAACTATCAATATATTTATTATCAATAGGAATTTCAAATGTTGAATTATTGGAGTATTCAATAGAATTCCAAGTTGTTCCATCTTTACTTATTTCCCAAATGTAAATAGCATCAGTTACGTGACCTAAATCTTTTCTACTTTTATACCATGTTAATGTTTTAGTATTAATTCCATCTAAATCCGAAATATTATCATAAGCATTTAATACTTGTCCAACATTTGGAATTCCAACTATTTTTACATTACCGGTTGGCAATGTATCAATACCTTTAATTTTTTCACTTATATTAGATATATTTTTAATAACTATTGTATCATCGTTACGGTAAATTAAAGATGCAAAAATGCTTTTACCAACATGTTCTTGAGTTAACGTAAAATATTTTGAATTTATTATATTGATAATTTTATATGTTTCTAAATTTTTATCTGTATTAATAACCCACCAAAAATATTTATTATATTTATTATATTTCATATTAGACATATCATATAAATTTGCTGATAATTGTTGACCTTCTATAAATTCTCCGTCAATAACAAGTGTATTCAATGTACGTTTATCAAATATTTTTGATATAATTTGTTTTTTATTGTCTTCGTCATAATAAACAGTGTTAATCATTATTTTATATTGTTGTTCATTTTCATTTATAAATGAAGTATCAACAATATAATCTTTTTTTACAGGTGAGTGTTTAAAAAAATTATTCCATTCAATAACTTCTAATATTTTAATATTATTTCTTTCATCTTGATTTAAATATGATAATAAATCACTTTTATCATAAGATATATTACAAATAGATAGAACTCTTTGGATTTTTTTAGCATTTAAAATATCAATTACAAAATTTCTATTTATTGTTTCACATGTTTTACCTTTTTTACATCTACTAGCATAAATTGTAACCGAATATCTATTTTTTTTATCATAATTAAATATCTTTTTAGTATACAAAATATTATTAACAACATAAAAATATTCAGAATTACAAGAAAATTCATAAAAATCATTCACATTAGAAACAGACAAAAATCCTACAAATGAATTGGGTTGCATATATTCATACATAGTTTGTAATGATAGTTCAATAAATGATGTAATTGGCAATGTTTTTCTAGAATTATTAACATTATTAATAATGGTATTATATACTCTTCTACCTGTTCTTACACTAGAGTCTACTGACATTGATTTTGCATACTGGTCATTATTGTATACAGTCTTTTGACAGTCTAATGTTCGCAATGTTTTTGAATTATAATTTTCACTTGATATATTTTTACTAGAGGACCTAGTATATTTTGCTCTACTATACATACTATATTAATGTTAGTTTTTATTTTTAATTATTAATATTAAAAATAAATTAATAATTAACAAAAGAAATCTGGCATTAAATCTTTTTCTTTTAAATCTTGATTTATTCTGTATTTTTCAATATCAATATTTAAAGAAGCTAATACTTCATCATCTATAAAATTTTTACCAGTACATGTCATTGGATTAGAGCAAATAATATGCATTGCAGCTTCTCCCATAATATCTGGGCTTCTAGATATATTTACCATTTCATTTCCTCCTAATATATTTCTGACAGGAGCAGTATCCAATGTAGTTCTTGGCCATAAAGTATTAACTGAAGTACCTTGAAATTCTTTATTCCAAAATTTTGCCATTAATGACATATTAAATTTCGACATACTGTAATACAAATGATTTGTCCACCAGTCATCTTCATCTAACATATTTACTGGTGGAGCAATAATTAATACATTACCATGGTCTTGGTCTTTAATATGTTGTAAGCATTTTTGTCCTACCATAAAAGTACCATTAATATTTACACTACTCATCAAATTAATTTCTTTACTTGATTGATTTAAAGTTGAATTTAAACATAGTGCACTTGCATTTAATACAACACCATTAATAGAACCAAAATAATCTTTTACTTTATTTATTGATTCTTCAATATTTTCAGGTTTTCGAACATCACAAACGACTCCCATAACATCATTATCGTGTGTGGAACTATTTTTAATTTCTTCTACAGCTGTGTCGATTGTACCCTCTAATTTTGGATGAGGAGTAGTTGTTCGACCTAATATTGCTATATTTGCACCAATCGATGATAATGATTTTGCTATTGATAATCCAACACCTCTTGTTCCGCCAGAAATAACATAAGTTTTATCTTTAAGATTGTTAAAAACTGGAGTTAATGATTTATCCTTTTTAATTGATTTTAATACATAAGCGTATTTATTTCTTATTGCATTCATTTACAATATAGTATTGAGATGTATTTATATATGTTTAATTAAAATGTAAAAATTCTAATTTACTTCTACTATAATATTTTATACAATATTTTCATCCAATAATGATTCATGTAAATCCGTTTTTTTAATATAAATAGTCAAATAAATAAATATTAATACAATATCAAACGATCCTAAAAATACATTTACAGTTAAAAAAGGATATAATTCATTATGAATTGTATATGGTAGAAATAAACATTGAGTTAATAAATTTAAACATATTGTTTGCATGGATATATCTTCCATAGTTCTTTTTTTAATAGTTAAATAAATTTGAGGTATCATCATTAAACACGCATTTGCAGATCCAAGATATCCAAATATTAAAAAAATGTCTTCATTCATTATATACCCTTTTGTTTTATTTCTAATTCTATTTTTGAAAAAGTAAAAAAGGACATTTTTAAAAATGTCCATTTTTGATTTTTGAATTTTAAAGTTGAAATAAAAAATACAAAATTCGAAATTAGAGCAAAATGCTCACAAACATAAAAAAAAATATAATATTTCCTTATGATAAAAAAAATCATTTAATTTTAAAACAATTTAGGCATTTTTTCATGTAAGTATTATATACTTACAAAAAAATGCCGAAAAATGCCGAAAATTTCTATTGTAAATATTGTGACTTCACATGCTTTAAACAGAGCAACTATGATAAACATTTATTGACACGTAAACATGAAATACTTACAAATACTTACAAAAAAATGCCAGAGGATAACGAACAAATATATGAATGTGAATGTGGAAAGAAGTACAAACATCGTCAAAGTTTATACACACATAGAAAAAAATGTACTTTTGTAGCTGAAGAAGAAAAAGAAGAAATTAAATTAGAAAATAGTGATAACAAATATGATAAGCTAATAGATACATTAATGAAACAAAACGAGAATTTACAAGATAAATTATTAAAAGCAAATACAAAAATAAAGAATGTAAATAATAATAAATTTAATTTGAATGTATTTTTGAATAATGATTGTAAAAATGCAATGAGTTTAATGGATTTTGTAAATAAAGTGGAAACAAATGTATCTACATTGGAATATATAAAAGAAAAAGGCTTTGTTGGAGGTATATCTAAGCTATTACTAGAAGGATTAAATAAAATAGAAGTCACAAATCGTCCAATGCATTGTACAGATTTAAAACGAGAAACGATATATATAAAAAATAATGATACTTGGGAAAAGGATAATGATGAAAATGATAAGATGAAAGAAATGATAACCCGAGTGTCAAGAAAGAATCTAACAAATTTACAAGAATGGGTAAATAAGAATCCTGATTGTGCAAAAACAGGAACAAATAAAAATGATGATTATCATAAATTATTACAAGAGGCGTTAAATCATGGAAATGATAAAGAAGTAAAAAAAATAATTAAGAAAATATCAAAGCATATTTCTGTAAAAGAAGAAAAATAATCATATTTTTTTAATAGTTACTTTTTTTTGTTTAATAAAGTAGTCTACTAATTCATCATTTTTGTAATCATTTATATAATAAATTTTATTGATACCTGAAGCCAATAGAAGTCGGGTGCATATTATACATGGATAATGTGTAATGTATGCAGTACAATCATTGGATGATACTCCACGCTTTGCACAATCACATATAGCATTTTGTTCAGCATGAATAGTGGCTTGTTCATGATTATCTCTAACAATACTTTTATGTGGACATCCAGGAAGAAATCCATTATATCCTTGACTTATAATACGATTATCTTTAACTAAAAGACAACCAACTTTCATACGTTCACATGGAGAACGCTTTGCAGTAACTTCTACTATTTCTTTAAAATAATTTTCCCATGATGGGCGTTCCATATACATATATATGAAATTAATTTATAATTATAAATTTTATTATAAATTAATCTACAGGTTCAATATTATGTTCAAAATTATCTGATTGTATTGTTTGTTCTATGTTATCTATTTCAATCTTTGCTTTTGTAGTATAATAATTTAATAAATTTAAAAACATAGCTAATTTTCTCTCTGGGTACTTATTTTCAGAAGTTCTAAACATATTGATAAAGTCTTGAAATTCTATTTTGTTACTACCTTGTAGTTCAGATAAAAATGCTTTTTCAGAGAGAATTAATAATAAATCTAATGTTCTCTCTGGTTCATGCAAATTTATAGGAAAAATATTAGATGAAATCATATTTGAAAAAACAGAATCAACCATATTTCTATCTACAATATTTGAAAATAAGTTCTCAAATAAATTATTTGTTGGAGGTGAAGTAGTTTGTGATTGTTGTTGTTGTTGCTGAAATGAGCTTTGTAGATTATTTAAAAACGGATTATTTTGCATCATATTTAAAAATGGATTATTATTATTTTCTTGAGGTTGACTAAAATTAGGAAAAAAAAATGGAGGAGGGCGATTATTCATATATAAATTATTACATGAAAATATATTAAATCATTATACGATTAATATATTTTTGTTAATTCCAAAGTGAATGAAAAATTATGTTTATTTAAATCAATAATCTCTCCAAATTTATTCAATATTTGTATTTTAAACTTTTCTACAGTTACTGGTCCCAAATATACTCTTTCTTTAAAAACATTATCGTGTCCATTATCATAATGAGTATTTTTGAATGAAGAATCAATTGTAATTCTTGCAAGTATATTATTTCCAATATAACTATTCCATGTAGAAGATATAATAGGTTGACACACACAGTTACTATTATAGTCATCAAGATTAATAAATACATAGTTATCATTTTTTAAATTACAAGAAGTTTCACCTTGAACAGAAAAATTATGAATAGTAGATAATATATTTACAACACTATTTTCTTTCACATTGTAAGAATAGTTTCTAAATCCAATTTTCCATCCAATTGTTTTTTGAAATTCTTGAAATTGTTGATTTTTAGAATATTTTTTTATATTTGGAAAAAAATCAATGTGAAAATAGGAATTATTTTTTGTATATGTTGATAAAAATATAATAGAAGAAGTAGTTGGATTAATTTTACTAATTAATTTATTTAATGCTGTATTATTGTTAAAAATATTATTTAATGTTTGAACAAGTGTTTCATTATCATAATTTCCTGGAGGTATAACTATGGAATATGTCTTTTTTTCGATTTCTTCATAGTTATATAAAGTTATATTAAATATATTTCTCTCCATGTTATCTGTAATATTATACCATAGCATTGGAAGATCTACACTTGATAGTTTCATTGAAACAACATTTGATTCTGGTTGACTTAAATACCATACAAAATCACTTGATGATGTTTTATGATAATTTCTTCTAAAAATACTGTCAATATTAATGACTTTTGTAATTGTTTTTTTTTTCAATAGGATTAATGCTTCCTTGTGGATAAAGAGTTTGATTATAATTTATAGCATCAGGTAATCTGTGTTGTATTAATGGATACGAAGTTTCTTTTTTATCATCATATTGAAATTTTAGAATTCTTTTTTTTAACTTCTCTCCAGCAACTTTTATAAATTCAATTAAATTATACTCTTCACTTAAATTTAATGCAATAACTATACTATCTATTTGTTCATTTAATTGTTGAACAGAAATTTCATCAATAGAATCTTTTATTTTTAAAATATTTAATAATTCTCTATCTGTATAATTTTCGATATTGATATCATACTCTGTCATATTATAAGTTAATAAATAAAAAAAACGTATAATACTATTAATTGTAATTGTAGTAATAATTTCTTATAGCAATTTGTCTTTTCTCTCTTGTTGTATTTTTTCTAAGAGTTAAAAATTCTCCATAAGATAAATATTTCACTTTACCTTTTAATTCTAAATTTTGAAAATCATTGAAAGATTTACCTTTTTTAATATTATTATCGGCAAATTCACTCATATTTAATACAAATAAAAAAAATAATACTAAGTTTTTTATGCATTTATGTAAAAACACCAAGAACATTCTTCCGAACAAAATTTATATTTTAATGATTTACTATTATTATCTAAGATATGTATATTTTTTCTACACATTAAACATTTATGTTCTAAATATGAAAATATATATTTTAATATATCCCATGGTAAATCTTTCATTGTATATTATAGTCCTCCATTTTTAATAATTTTTTTTACATATTCATCATCACATTCTATATAATATCCAGTATTCTTTGATTTATTATATTTTGGTTTATTTTTAGTACTTTGTGTTTTTATATTATTATTATTAATTTTTGGAATTATTTCAATAATTCCTTTGAATTTGATTGCAATGGGTCCCAAGTTTTTAAACATCAGTCTTTTACTTAATGTAAAAAAATGATAATATTTCAATTTTATTCTAATTTGAATTTTATTATCGGTTATAATCGCCTCCTTTTGCATATTTATAAGCAACAGGGTTGTTATAGTCTGTAGAAAATACACCTGTGCCCCACGCACCATTACCTTTATAATATTCTAGATAAATTTCAGCACCACCACCATTTCCTCTAGCCCTAATTCTCCATATATAATTACGACTACCAGTTTGAAATGTTAATATAGTACTACCTACTGCATCTCCTATAGTAGTTACATGTGGTGATCCAGAGGTAGGATAATTACTTGGGGCTAACTGTCGCGCGGAGCCAACTTGAGAAGTAATATTACCATTAATATTACCACTTACTGTAAGATCACCGTTTATATAACTTCCGTTATTACCAATATAACTAGCTGTTGACCTTGGTTTATTATACTTATAAGAATAGGCTAAAGGTATCTTTCTCATTGATAATATATAATATGCACATATAAAAATAGAAAGAAAATTAAATATCGTTTTTGGAACAACACTCCGTGTTTATAGGTTGCTTGCAACCGTTCCAAAAACGATATTTAATTTTCTTTCTATTTTGATTATTTTTGTTTTTTGTTGAGAAAATAATAATTTAAATACAAATGTTAGACTAAATTTAAATAAAAAAGTATTTTGTAAATATTTTTAATTAAAAATACTATATTTTAATATTTTATTACTATATTATCATGTAAATATAAAATATTTTAATTATTTAGTTGTAAAGTACAAATTTATACATTATTACTTTACAAATATCTGTAATGTACAAAATTCTACAATTGTACTTTACAAATTATTACATTAAATTAAATTATAATAGAAAATATAAAAATATACTAAAAAAATATTATTTAAATCAAAAACAGTAAGAAAATTTATTAATTTTAATTAAATAATAATACTTTTTAGTTAAATTATAATTATTTCTAAATTT
>MDTG01400810.1_pt1 | contig 21869 bp, 17 predicted proteins | sample 811421 | NCBI WGS metagenome assembly MDTG01 (sample SAMN05326645, study PRJNA326480) | marine metagenome | isolation source: seawater | place: Pacific Ocean: South East | collected 2011 | reverse complement strand
ACCATGGTATCGGATACTTCAAAACACTATCCGGTATTGCTAAATGAATTAATTAGCATTATTACCCCTCAACATGGTGGCACATTTATCGATTGTACTTTTGGGCAAGGCGGATACTCAAAAAAAATTTTAAGTTTCAAGAACACATCAGTAATTGCACTAGATAGAGATAAAGACTGTGAAAAAAAAGCTTTGGAAATTTCGAAAGAATTTAGTGATAGATTTATATTTAAAAATAAAAGATTTAGTCAATTAGATCATCTTAAAGTTAAGAATTTAAATATTCGAGCTGTAATTTTTGACCTTGGTTACTCTTTTACTCAAATAAAAGATGATAAAAAAGGCTTGTCATTCAATTCAAAAGGGGATCTGAGTATGCAACTTGGTTTAAATGAATTTTCAGCAAATGAAGTAATAAATAAACTAGATAAAAATGAGCTTGAAAAAATTTTTAAATTTTTCGGTGACGAAAGAGATGCAAAAAGAATTGCAAATAAAATTATTCAAGAGAGGAAAGAAAAGAAAATAAATAATGAAATACTAGTAAAACTAATTGAAAAAGTTAAAAGAAAAAAAAATACTAGAATACATAGCGCAACAAAAGTTTATCAAGCACTGAGAATATTTGTTAATAAAGAAATAAGTGAACTTATTAATGGATTGATTAAAGCTTCTAAACTTCTAAAAAAAGATGGAATATTAGCAGTTGTTACCTTTCACTCTTTAGAAGATAAAATAGTTAAATATTTTTTTAAAAGTTTATCAGAAAAAAAAAGTATTTCTCGATATGAGCCAAGAATAAACCAACCAGACACTTTCTTTAAAATGTTAAAAAAAAAGGTAATTAAACCTTCCGCAGAAGAATTAAATGAAAATATACCGTCTAGATCAGCAAAACTTAGGTACGTTGTCAAAAAAAAAGACACTTATAATTTAGAGACTGATATCTTAGATAAATTTAAATATTTATTAGAAATTGAAAACTTTGACAAAAAATTATGAAAAGAATTTCAATTATTTTTTTAATTTTATTCTTAATTTTGTTTACTGCATTCATTAAAAATTCAACCAAAAGAATTGATGACGACATATTCGCTATAAAGGAAAATCTTCAGACTTTAAAAAAGGATCATGAGAATATTAAATTAGAATTTGATTATTTAAGTTCTGCAGAAAAATTACTTGAATTTCAAATCCTTTATTTTGAAGACGAGTTGATCTCAAAAGATATGCAAAACATTAAAATTATTACAGAAATTTCGAATGGTATAGAAATCAAACAACCTCAGTTGAACGATGAATGATAACGATTTAAGAATTATATTAGACGATCAAAATCAAAATTTTTTACATAAAAAAAGTAAGTCAAATTTAAGTATTTCATTTAATAGAATTTCTTTTATCTTTTTTATTTTTTTCATTATTTCAATCATTTACTCTATTCATTTAATCCATCTTGGATCAAGAGAAACCAAAGTAAAGAATATCCAGTTTGAAAAAACTATTAATCGTCTATATAGAGCTGATATTGTTGATATAAATCAAAAATATTTAGTAAAAACAATAAGCTCAATAGACATTGGAATAAGTCCTTCAAAGATAATTGATGAAAAGAAATTGTTGTTGAATCTTAAGTATATATTCCCAGATAAAAACTATGAAGAAGTAAAAAAAAGAATAAATAAAGGGAAGTTTTTTTATTTTGAAAAAAAAATATCCGAAGAAAATTATGAAAAACTTATGAAACTTGGTGATAAGTCTATTGAACCAAGAGATAATTTGATAAGAATTTATCCACAAAAAAATCTATTTAGTCATATTATTGGTCAGATTGATAATGACAATAATGGTATATCAGGTCTAGAAAAAACTCTTGATAAACAATTAAAAAATACTCAGGAGCCTATAAGATTAACAGTTGATAAAGATATTCAATATTTAATAAGAAATGAATTAGTTAAGTTTAATGAAATTTTTAGCACCAAAGGTAGTGCTGCTATTTTAATGAATGTAAAAAATGGAGAGATTTTATCATTAGTATCGCTGCCAGATTTTGATCCAAATAAAAGGGAAAATATTTCTGATTTGAATTTTATTAATAGAGCAACAAAAGGTGTTTATGAATTTGGTTCAGTTTTTAAAACTTTTACATTGGCTGCTGCTTTTGAAGAGAAGATTATCCAACCTCAAACCGAATTTATTGATTTACCAAAAGTTTTGACATGTGCAGGATATCCTATTAGAGAGTATGATGTTAATATACCATCAAATTTAACAGCTGAACAAATTTTATTACGATCTGGAAATATTGGTTCAGTAAGGATTGGTCAAAAAGTAGGTGAAGAAAAATTTAAATCTTTTTTATCTAAACTTGGAATTTTAGATGAGATCAATTTTGATATCGAGGAGGTTGGAAAACCAATCAAATTTAATTGGGGTAAATGTCCACTTGCAACAGCTTCTTTCGGTCATGGAATTACAACTACTTTACTTCAACTAGCCAAGGCATATGCAATAATTGCTAATGGAGGTTTTAATGTTCACCCAAAATTAATTAAAGATAAAAAAAAATTAAAAAAAGATAAGATTTTAAATGATGAAGTTACAAAAAAAATCATGCCCATTTTACGAAAAATTGTGACGACAAAAGAGGGAACTGCATCATTAGCCAATGTAAAAGGTTATGATATCGGAGGAAAAACTGGAACTGCTCAAAAAAGCTCTATTGGAGGTTATTCCAAAAAAAAAATAAATTCTTTTATATCAATATTTCCAACTTCTAAACCAAAGTTTGTTTTAGCAGTGATGTTAGACGAACCTAAAACAAATAAAGATTATATCTATCATTACAGAGATGGGTCTAATACTAAATACAAAGGTACACCTTTTAATACTGCTGGTTGGACTACGGTTGAAGTTACAGGTCAAATTGTAGAAAAAATTGGGCCTATTTTAGCCACAAAATATAGTGAAATTAATTAAACTATGTACCTTAAAGATTACATTCCTTATTTAAAAAAAGAATATAGGAAGATTTTTTTTTCAGGAATTTCCTTTAATGCTTCAAAAGTCAAAAAAAACAATATTTTTTTTGCAATAAAAGGAAATAAATTTGATGGAAATAATTTCATCAATATTGCTGTAAAAAAGGGAGCAAAAATAATTATTTCAGAAAAAAAATTTAATAAAAAAAAAGAAGGTATTATTTATTTATACACCTCAAATGTTAGAAAATTATTAGCAAACGTTTCATATAAAATTTTAAGTAAAAAACCAAATCAGTTAATTGCAGTTACCGGCACAAATGGAAAATCATCAATAGCAGATTTTTTTTTTCAAATATTAAATCTAAATAATAAAAAAGTTGCCTCTATAGGTACTATTGGCGTTAAATATAAAAATAAACAAAAAAATTTAACTAACACAACTTTAGATCCTATTCAGCTATCTTTTATACTTCGAAGATTAAAAAAAAAAAAAATTGAAACAGTTATAATGGAAGCATCCAGTCATGGTTTAAAACAAAATAGATTAGATGGTTTATTATTTGACATAGGTATATTTACAAACCTCTCTCATGATCATTTAGACTATCATAAAAATATCAAAGATTACTTTAAATCAAAATTATATCTTTTTGAAAATTTAGTGAAAAAAAAGGGGAACATAATTTCAGATGCTTATATCCCACAAATTAAAGAAATAAAAAAAATCTCAAAAAAAAATAATATTAATTTGAATTTAATTTTTGAAAAAAATAAAGGAATTGAATTAATTTCACATCAATTTTTAAATGAAAAACAAATTCTAAAAATTAGATTTGAAGGTAAAGATTATCGATTCATATTAAATTTAATTGGTAAAATACAAGTAAAAAATATTTTAATGGCAATCTTAGCTGCTAAAAAAAGTGGTCTAAGAATAGAAAATATAATTAAAGCAATTCAAAAAATAAAACCAGTCGAGGGTCGGCTCCAAAAAATTGGAGAACTTAGAAATAATAGTAAAGTAATTTTGGATTTTGCACACACACCTGCAGCACTAGAGTTAGCGCTTAAAAATATTAGAGAACAATTTCCTAACAAAAAAATAAGTTTAGTTTTTGGTTGTGGAGGTGAACGAGATATAAAAAAAAGATCCTTGATGGGAAAAATTGCTGAAAAATACTCTAATAAAATATTTTTAACCGACGATAATCCTAGAAATGAAAATCCATCAAAAATAAGGAAAGAGATTAAAAAGGGATTCAAAAAAATTAAAATATTTGAAATACCGAGTAGAAAAAAAGCAATCCATAAAGCTGTTATGAAACTTAATACAGGTGAATTATTATTAGTTGCAGGCAAAGGTCATGAAAAAATTCAAGATTATGGAAAAAAAAAATTATATTTCTCTGACAAAGATGAAATATTAAAATCAATAAAGTTTAAAAATAATTTTTTATCAAATGATTTCAAAATTAATATTTTAAATGAGGAATCAAATTCTAAAATTTCAAGTAAATTGAAAATTGAAAAAATATCTATCGATTCAAAAATGATCAAAAAAAACGATGTATTTTTTGCAATTAAAGGTAAAAATAATGATGGGAATAAATTTATTTCTGAGGCTTTTAAAAAAAAGTCAAGTTTAGCAATTGTTAATAGATTTAAAAATGAATTTCCTTTATCCAGACAGATTAAAGTGAAAAATACACTAAATTTTCTAACTAAATGTTCAGCTATTTTTAGAGAAAACATTGACGCAAAAATAATTTCAATAACAGGGAGTTGTGGAAAAACAACTTTGAAAGAAATGATTGGAATTACTCTTAAAAAAATATCAAACACATCTTATTCTCCGAAGTCCTTTAATAACAAATATGGAGTGCCGGTGAGTTTATTAAATTTAAAACAAAATGATAAGTTTGGAGTTTTCGAGGTTGGAATGGACAAAAAAGGTGAAATTGATTATTTAACAAAAATTACAAAACCAGATTTAGGAATTATTACTAATATTAGTTATGCCCATTCAAAAAATTTTCGAAATATAAATCAAATAGCTGAAGCTAAAGCTGAAATAATGAATAATATAAAAAAAGGTGGTACAGTAATCTTAAATATAGATGACAGATTTTATCAATATCATAAAAATTTTGCTCATCGAAAAAAATTAAAAGTTATATCTTTTGGGATTAGAAATAAATCTGCAATGACGAAATTGACAAAGATTTCAAAAATTAAAAACAAATATTTACTTTATATAGATGTCAATGGTTTGTTAGTATCATTTTATGTAAATAATATAAATCATAGTCATTTATATAATATACTTGCTACTCTAGCTTCAATTCATTTATTTATAGATATTAAAAAATTAAAAAAAAATATATTTTTAAATTATAAAATTCCAAATGGTAGGGGTGACGTCTCAAAAGTAAAATTAAAAAATAAGAAAATATTTTTAGTTGATGAGACATATAATTCAAATCCACTATCATTGAAAACAGCTATTGAAAACTACGATAGAATAAAGTTAAAAAGATTTAAGAAGTACTTATTACTTGGAGATATGCTTGAACTTGGAAAACATTCATTAAAACAGCACAGGTTAATAAGTGAGACAATAAATAAAACAAAAATAAATCAGGTTTACGTAATTGGTAAATATATCAAAGAGACTTTTAAAGGTTTAAAAACAAATAAAAAAGCCAAGATATTGAATAATAAAATCAATATTATTGATTTGATTAATGAGAATTTAAATAATAATGATTATTTAATGATAAAAGGATCAAATTCTACAGGTCTTCATAAAATATCAACAAAACTAAAACAAAGAAATTCCAATGTTATTTGAATTACTACTTAAATATATTGACACTTTTTCATTTCTGAATGTATTTAAATATATTACCTTCAGGACTGGATTATCTTTTTTTACCTCTTTAATGATCTCTTTACTAATTGGAGGCCCATTTATAAAATTATTTTCTAATAGAAAAATTTTTAATCCAATAAGAGAGGATGGACCATCTGACCATATTATAAAAAAAATTGGAACGCCAACGATGGGGGGTGTAATAATTTTATTAGGATTAATTATTTCTGTTTTGTTATGGGCTGATTTATCAAATAAGTATATTTTATTTTGCTTATATATTGTTACTTCATTTGGTCTTCTTGGTGCCTATGATGATTATAAAAAAATAAGAAATAGTAATTCCACAGGAATATCCTCTAAATTCAAAATTCTAGTTCAATTTTTTATTGCCCTCTTTGGACTAATGATTCTTACTTATTTTGTTGAATATGAAGAATTTAAGAATCTTTACTTTCCTTTTTTTAAAAATTTGATCATTAATTTAGGATGGTTCTTTATTCCTTTTTCAGTATTTGTAATAGTGGGCTCATCTAATGCTGTAAATCTTACAGATGGATTAGACGGTCTAGCTACTGTACCAGTAATTTTAGTTGCCGGTTGCTTTGCATTTATAAGCTATGTTACAGGTAACATCGTATTTTCAGAATACCTACAAATTTTATATATAGAAGGCACTGGTGAGATAGCAATATTTTGTGGCGCAATAATTGGAGCATGTCTTGGTTTTTTATGGTTCAATGCACCGCCGGCCAAAATATTTATGGGAGATACAGGATCTCTTTCACTAGGTGGTTCTTTGGGAGCAGTAGGAATTATTACTAAGCATGAAATAGTTTTGGCTATAACGGGAGGTTTATTTGTTCTTGAGGCCTTATCAGTTATGGTTCAGGTTATTTCATTTAAAATTACAGGAAAAAGAATATTCAGAATGGCACCAATACACCATCATTTCGAAAAAAAAGGTTGGCCGGAGTCAACCGTAGTTATAAGATTTTGGATTATTTCAATCATTCTTGCTATGATTGGTTTAGCTACTCTAAAACTGAGATAAAGGTATTAGATTGAACATTTTCTTAAACAAAAAAATATTAATTTACGGTTTAGGGAAAAGTGGCATGTCTACATTTCAATTTTTAAAAGATAAAAGCGATGTTTTTTTATATGATGATCATAAATCTGAATTCAATACAAAAACAATTACTAAAAAAAAACATAGCTATAAAAATATTTTAAAAAATAATTTTGATAAAATAATTATAAGTCCTGGAATTGATATAAATAATTGTAAATTATCTAAATTTTTAAAGAATTATAAAACTGATATTCATACGGATTTAGATGTTTTTTTTGCTTTCTACAAAAATAATTGTATTACGATTACTGGTACTAATGGCAAATCTACTACCTGCCAGCTTATGTATGAAGTTTTATCTGATCAAAAGTTTAATGTAAAATTAGTTGGTAATATTGGTAATCCAATTTTATCTGTCAAAAATGTTAAAAAAAATACAATATTTGTTATTGAGGCATCTTCTTATCAATTAGAATATAGTAAAATTTTTAGATCTAAATATGCAGCAATATTAAATATATCACCTGACCATTTAGAACGACATAAAACTATAAAAAAATATGTTAAAGCTAAATTCAAACTTTTTAAAAACCAATCTCAAAATCATCTAGCATTTATAAATAACGACAACTTATTTATCAAAAGGGAGATTAAATCTAATAGATTAAAAAGTAAAATAATAAAAGTTGATACAAGTAAAAGATATAAATTTTTAGATAAAACGAATAATAGTTTTTTTTCAACTGAAACTAATAAAGAAAATTTATCATTTGTTTTGGAAATATCGAAAAAATTAAATTTAAAGAGAAATATATTACATCACACAATACAAAAATTTAAAGGATTAAAATATCGTCAGCAAATTATTTATAAAAAAAAAAAGTTAACAGTTATTAACGATTCGAAATCTACAAGCTTTTCATCATCAATTGGTTTGCTAAAATCAAATCAAAATATTTATTGGTTATTAGGTGGTATTTATAAAAAAGGGGATAAATTAAAATTACCAAAAAAATATTTTAATAATATTAAAGCCTTTATTTACGGAAAAAATAAAAGATATTTTCATCAAAATCTAAAAGGAAAAATAGAGTATAAAAATTTTAAAAATTTAAATAATGCGTTAAAAGAAATTTTTATTATCTTAAATAAAAAAAAATTGACAAAAAATACAATCCTATTTAGTCCAAGCGCTGCCTCATTTGATAGTTTTAAAAATTTTGAGGATAGAGGTTTGTATTTTAACAGATTGATTAAAAAGTACTTAAATGGAAATAAGTAAATCAATACACATTTTATATTATCAATGGTGGAAAAATATTGATAAATTTTTGTTTTCTCTGATAATCTTGTTATTTATTACAGGGTTATTTTTTTCATTAGTATCGACCTCACTTTTAGTGTCGGATAAATTAGATACTAATGATTATGCATTTTTTTTTAAACATTTGTCTTTTGTATTTTTAGGAATTGTAATAATCTTTATTATATCATCAATAAATGAAGAGAAATTTATAAGAATATCGCCAATAATTTTTTTTATTTCATTATTTTTCTTATTTTTAGTTCCTTTTATAGGTGTAGAGGTAAATAGTGCTCAAAGATGGATAGATCTAGGTTTTTTCCCCAGATTTCAACCAATAGAAATTGTAAAACCTTTTTTGATTATTTTAATTAGTTTAATTTTAAGTAGCGAAAAAAATAAAAATATTTACTTAAAATATTTAATTTCTTTTTCAGTAACTTTAATAATAGCTTTATTATTAGCAGCGCAACCAGATATAGGGCAAACTTTATTAGTTTTATTTAGTTGGTCTGTATTAATTTTTGTTTCAGGTATAAATATTATTTTTTTGATAACTTCTTGTATTTTTCTAGGTGCCGGTCTTTATATTTTAATTAAGTTTGTTCCTAAGTTTGAGTACATAAAGAATAGAATATTGTCTTTTTTTGACTCTGAGACAGGTACTCATAACGCACAATCTGAAAAAGCGATAGATTCTATTACAAGTGGAGGATATTTGGGCAAAGGAATAGGAGAAGGAACTCTAAAAAATAGAGTACCTGAAGCTCATACCGATTATATAATATCTGTAATATCAGAAGAGTTTGGTGTAATTGCCATAATTTTAATATTATTGATGTTTTTAATATTCATTTATTCTGTTTTTAAAAAGGTTTATTTTGAAAATAGTGAGAGGACAAAATTAATTTTAGTGGGTTGTATAAGTTTGATTTTGGTTCAAGCCATGATACATATTGGAGTTAACATTAGATTATTTCCGACAACCGGAATGACTCTTCCCTTTATAAGTTATGGTGGATCATCAATTGTAAGTATTTCAATTTTATCAGGAATAATTTTGAATTTAACAAAAAGAAAAATTCATTAATATGAAAAAAAATTATTTAATTTCAACAGGTGGTTCTGGCGGCCATGTAATCCCTGCAACAATTCTTTTTGAGCACTTATCAAAAGTTGCTAATATAATTATTACAACTGATTTAAGGGGTTTAAAATACTTAGATACAAAAATTTATAATTATAAAATAATAAATACTCCGAAATTGAATAATATTTTTTTATTACCATTAAATGTAATTTTAGTTTCTATCTTAACTTTCAAATCCTATATTTTTTTAAAAAGAGAAAAAATCCAAACAGTTTTTTCTACGGGTGGTTATATGTCTTTACCACTTTTTATAGCCTCAAGACTATTAAAGTTGAAAATTTATTTAATAGAACCCAACCAAGTTTTAGGTCGAGCAAACAAATTTTTTTTAAAATACTGTAAAAAAATTTTTTGCTATTCATATGATATTAAAAATTTTCCAATAGATTATAAAAACAAAATTATAAAAATTTATCCTTTAGTAAAAAAGCAAATTTATGAAATTAAGCCATTTTTCAGCCAACAAAAAAAGATTACTTTATTAATAGTTGGAGGAAGTCAAGGTGCTAAAATTTTTGATGAAAATTTAAAATATTCAATAGCTGAAATTTCAAAAAAAAATAAAATTAAAATAATTCATCAAACAAATAAGAAAAACATTGACTCTCTAAGCGAATTTTACTCTAAAATAGGAGTAGAAAATCAAATATTTAGTTTTAAAAAAAATTTTTCAACTTTACTTCAACAAGTAGATCTTTGTATTACAAGAGCGGGAGCCTCAACTATGGCTGAGTTATCTGTTGCTAATATTCCATTCATAGCAGTTCCATTACCATCAGCAAAAGATAATCATCAATTTGAAAATGCTATTTTTTACAAAAATAAAGATTGTTGTTGGATAATTGATCAAAAAAATTTTGAAAGTAAAATTTATCAGTTTTTAAAAGAGATTATAGAAAATAAAATAAATTTATCCAAAAAAAAAGAAAATTTAAAAAAATTAAATTACCAAAATAATTGGATTAATGTTAATCAAAAAATAATAGATAATATAAATGAAAATTGAAATAGCAAAAACAGAAATTATTCATTTTATTGGAATTGGTGGAATAGGAATGAGTGGTCTTTCACTAATAATGAAAGGAAAAGGCTTTAAAGTTCAAGGAAGTGATTTATTTTTAAATAAGAATATTGAGAGATTAAAAAAAGAAAGAATTAGAGTATTTATAGGTCAGAGAAAACAAAACCTCAAAAAAGCAACCATTGTTGTTGTTTCCTCAGCTATAAAAAAAAACAATCCAGAAATTATTGAGGCAAAAAGAAAAAACTTACCCATTATTACCCGAGGTAAAATGTTAGCACATATAGTCTCATTGATGAAAAATATTGTTGTAGTCGGTTCTCATGGCAAAACTACCACAACATCGTTGATAGCAACTATCTTCCAAAAAACAAAATTAGACCCTACTATAATTAATGGTGGAGTAATTAATTCTATCAAAAATACAGCAAAGCTTGGAAAAAGCGATTGGTCAATTTTAGAGGCAGACGAGTCAGATGGAAGTTTCATTCATATTCCACCTACGTACTCAATAATAACAAATATAGATAGAGAACATATGGATTTTTACAAATCTATAAATGATTTAAAAAGTTATTTTGTTCAATTTATAGAAAAAGTCCCTTCTTTTGGAAAATCATTCATATGTATTGATGATAAAATTAATAATGAAGTAATACAAAATCTTAAAAGTAAAAATTTTTATACTTACGGAACAAATTATAAATCAAATTTTTACATTAAAAATATTAAACAGAATAAAAATTTTACTGAATTTGATTTATTGGTAAATGTTCCAAATAAAAAAAAATTACATATTAAGAAAATAAATATTCCATTAATAGGTATTCATAACGTAAAAAATTCTGTTGCAGCAGTAGCTGTCTCGTTGACAGTAGGTATTTCAATCTCAGATATTAAAAAAGCATTACTAAATTTCAAAGGAGTTCAAAGAAGATTTAATAAGATTTTTACATATAACAATATTGATTTTTATGATGATTATGCACATCATCCAACAGAGATAGAGGTTGTTTTAGAGGGAGTAAGCAAAGTATATCCTGGCTTTGAAAAAGTTTGTGTATTCCAACCACATAGGATTTCTAGGTTAAAAGACTTAAAAAAAGAATTTTCTTTTGCTTTCCAAAAAGCAGATACTATTATTCTTTGTCCAATTTATACAGCTGGAGAAAAAATGAATCTAGGTTTTGAGTATGTGAGTTTTGCGAAAGATATAATAAAAAATTCTAAAGTAAAATTATATATGATAGATAATATTACTCAATTAGCAAAATTCCTTAAACAAAATATTCATGGAAAAAAAATTGTTATCGGGATGGGTGCAGGATCAATTTCATCTTGGATGAAATCACTACCAAGTTTATTACAATGAGAATAGATGAATTAAAAGATTTGTTAAAGAAATTTCAAACAAACATATTTTTCAATCAAGATCTGAAAAAAAAAAATTGGTTTAATATTGGCGGTAAATCAAAGGTATTTTATAAAGCTGAGGATTTAAAAGAGTTAATAGAGTTTTTAAAAATTTTGAACAACGAAGAAAAGATTTATATAATTGGTGCTGGTTCTAATACACTAATTTCTGATGATCTATTTGACGGAGTAGTAATTAAATTAGGACAAAATTTTAATAGAATTTCATTATTAGGTAATGATGTAATTATTTCAGGAGCAGCGGTTCTTGATAAAAAACTGTCCGATTATGCTCTAAATAATAGCATAAGTGGTTTCGAATTTTTGGCGTGTATACCAGGCACTATTGGAGGTGGAATTAAAATGAACGCAGGTTGTTTTGGAAAAGAGATTAAAGATATTTTAATTTCTGTTCAAGCAATAGACAAATATGGAAATGTAATAACAATACCTGCAAATGAAATAAAATTTGAGTATAGAAGCAATAATTTACCAGATGATTTAATATTTCTTAGCGCTTCATTTAAAGGCAAAAAAGGTGATGCTGTTGAAATAAAAAAAAAAACATTGGAATTGAAAACAATCAAAGATAAAAATCAACCTTCTAAAATAAAAACTAGTGGAAGTACTTTTAAAAATCCGATTACACAAACAGATAAAAAGGTATGGGAATTAATAAAAGAGTCTGTTCCATTGAATACTCAATTTGGAGATGCCTGTATTTCTGAAAAACATTCAAATTTTTTTGTAAATAAAGGTGATGCTAAATTTAATGATATGAAAAAGTTAATTGATTTTGTTACTGAAAGAGTGTTTAAAAAAACTGGTATTAGTATAGAAAAGGAAATCAAAATTTTAGAAAATTGAAAAAAAAAATCTTAATTATATCTGGTGGAATATCAAAAGAGAGAATCATTAGTTTAGATACAGGCAAACAAGTTGCTAAAGAGTTATTAAAAAATGGGTATAAAGTTAAGATTACTGAACCTGATCAATACCTAACTAACAATATAAAAAAATTTAAACCTAATGTAATTTTTAATGCTTTACACGGTCAGTTTGGTGAAGATGGATATATACAATCAATTCTAGAGAGTATAAAAATCCCATATACTCATTCTGGAGTTTTATCTTCATCCATCGCAATGGATAAAGAAATATCAAAAAATTATTTATTAAGAATAAAATTCTCACACCAAAATATATCAAATTTAAATTTAATAAATCAAAATCACAAATTGTAAATTTGATTAATAAAAAATTAAAATTTCCCGTTGTGATTAAACCTATCAATGAAGGTTCTAGTGTAAACGTATTTATATGCAATAAATCAGATATATTTAAAAAAATAAGACTTTTGAAAAACTATAAAGAAATTTTAATTGAAAAATTTATTCCTGGTAGAGAAATTCAAGCTGCAATCATAAATAATAAACCCTTAGGAGCGATTGAACTTAAACCAAAAAGAAAATTTTATGATTATCAGGCCAAATATAATTCAAAAGCCAAAACGAAGCACATAATACCAGTAGATTTGAGAAAAAAAGATTATAATTCATTGATGCAATCAGCACTAAAAGCACACAAATTACTTAAATGCAGGGGTGTTACAAGGTCAGATTTTAAATTTTATAAAGGAAAATTTTATCTACTGGAAATTAATACACAACCAGGAATGACAAAGCTATCTTTGGTACCAGAGATAGCTGCTTTTCATGGTATACGTTTTATTCAACTAATTGAGAAAATATTGAAAGATGCTTCAACAAATAAATAAAAAAATATTTGTTTACTTGTTTTTTTTAATATTTCTAGGAACGATTAATAATTTAACTCTTAGCAATTTTGAGGTTCCAAAAATAAAGAATATTGAAATCACAGGTTTGGACCAGAATGAAAAAAAAGATATTGTTAAAAAATTAAATTTTTTAAAATTTGAGAATTTGTTTTTTTTGGAAAAAAGTATATTAGAGCAAATAATTTTATCAAATAAATACGTAGAAGAAATAATAATTAATAAAAATTTTCCAGAGACATTAGAGGTTCATATCTTAAAAACCAATATATTAGCTATTACTTTTAAAAATGGTGAGAAATATTTAATTGGATCTAACGGAAATTTAATAAAATATGATGGATTAGATTACAATGAATTACCAATTGTATTTGGAAAGTTTGAAGTCAAAGAATTCCTGAATTTTAAAGAAAAAATAGATAGCTCTAAATTAAAATTTAGTAATGTTAAAAAATTATATTTTTTTACATCAAAGAGGTGGGATATAAAAACAATCGATGATAAATTAATTAAACTACCAAGAGTGAATGTTAAAAACTCTTTAAATCAATATAGTATATTAAAAAATAATAATATTTTTCTAAAAACAACAATTTTTGATTTTCGTCAAAAAAACCAAATAATTACAAAAGATGGATGAAAATAATTTTAGAGTTTTCTTATTAATAAATAAAGATAGAATTGTCATTTGTGTTAAGAGTAATCTTAAACATAAAGTAATATATAAGGACTACATCCTGGTAAATGAAAATCCAGATATCTTGGACTTCAAAGTCGTTGAATCTTTTTTAGATAATCAAATTATCACAATCGAAAAATCTTTAAACAAATTTGTAAATAAAATTTATATTATTTTAGCAAGTGATGAATTTTTAGATATTAATTTATCTATAAAAAAAGAAAATCATAAAAGTTTTTTAGAAAAAGAAAATGTAAATTCACTTATTAATGATGCTAAAAATCAATTTTTGAGTACAACTGAAAATATGAAATTAATTCATGTTATTATTGATAACTATATAATTGAAGAAAAAAGATACCAAACTTTTCCTGATAGAATTAGATGTGATAATTTTTGTATTACTTTAAAAATTGTTTGCATAAAAAGAGATTTTTTAAAAGATTTAGAAAAAATTCTTGAAAAGTATCAAGTTTCAATTAGCAGAATTTTTAGTTATAATTATTTAAAAAGCCAAAATTCATTAAAATCTGAAGTAGATATTTTTTCAGCGGCAGAACGAATTATAGACAAACAAAGCCCTAATGAAGTAGAATTAGTCTCAAAAAACCCAAAAAACAAAGGATTTTTTGAAAAATTTTTTTTCATTTTCAATTAGAGTTGTATTTTTAAGTAATATTTGTTGTTTTTCGATTAGCTCTAGTTTGCATTACAACTTCTCCGATGTCAGCACTTAGCCAAAAAACAATTAAAAAACCAATAATATTGAAGGGTATTGGTTTGCATTCTGGAAAAAAGGTAAACATGAAAATTATGCCTGCTGCTCCTAACTCAGGTATCATATTTAAGAGATCCGATTTAAGAAAAGATAATTTAGTTATTCCAAATATCTTCAATGTATCAAGTGCAGCTTTTTGTACTACTATATCTAATGAAAATAATGTCAGTGTTTCTACAATTGAACATCTTATGGGAGCTTTTTATGGTATGGGAATTGATAATGCATTTATTGAAATAGATAGTTCTGAAGTTCCAATTTTAGATGGATCAGCTAAAATTTATATTAACGAAATATTAAAATCAGGGATTGAAGTTAGTTCAATACCAATTAAAATTATTAAAATTAATAAGCCAATTTTTATTAAAGAAAAAAATAAAACAATTTCTATATCACCAAGTAAATTAAGTTTAGATATTGATTTTGAAATAAAGTACGACAATCCATTAATCGGAACACAACAAAATAATATAGACATGTATAAATCAAATTTGGAAGATATTTATAATTCCAGAACATTTTGTTTATTTGAGGATATAGATAAATTGAGAGAAAACAATTTAGCATTAGGTGGAACATTAGAAAATGCTATTGTTGTGAAGGAAAACAAAATTTTAAATGAGGAAAAATTAAGAAATGAGAAAGAATTTGTTAATCATAAGATTCTAGATTGTATGGGGGACTTATATCTCTCAGGATACAAAATGATCGCAAGTATCAAATGTTCACAGGGTGGCCACATGTTAACAAATATGCTTTTAAGAAAAGTTTTTAGAGATAAAGACAATTTTTCAATTATAGAAGTAAAAGAAAAAACTATCCCACACGAAATACTTAATAAAACTTCTTTAAGATCAATCGCTTAATAGTTTAGTTTTTTATAAAAAACTGCTAAATAATTTCTTATAATGAAAAATATATTTTATCTTTTTTTAATTTCAATTTTTTTAATATCTTGCTCTCAATCAGAAAAAGAAATAGTGACAGAAATAAAAGGTGATAAATTGGAGCAACAAATGATAAAGGCTTACGAGGAAGGTGTAAAAGCCTTGGATCAAGGTGATGTTTTGTTTGCTTCTAAAAAATTTAATGAAGCTGAATTGTTGTTTCCACAATCAGATTGGGCGCCAAGGTCATCATTGATGGCATCATACTCATATTGGACACAAGGCTATTATAGTAATTCTATTGAAGAATTGAAAAGATTTCTAAAAGTATATCCAAAAAGTAAAAATTTAGATTATGCATATTATCTTTTAGCAATGAATTATTACGATAGTATTGTTGATGAAAAAAAAGATTTAAGACCGTTAAATGAAGCGAAAAAATATTTTACGTTAATTATCAATCAATATCCTGAAACCGATTATGCACTTGATGCTAATTATAAATTAGGTTTAATTCAAGATGTTATGGCTGCAAAAGAAATGTATATTGCTAGACACTATATTAAAAAACAAAAGTGGATAGCAGCCATTAATAGATTAAAAAATATTTTAGATAAGTATGACACCACAATTTATGTTGAGGAAGCATTACATAGATTAGTTGAGGTTCATTATATCATTGGATTAGAAAATGAAGCAATGAAGTATGCCTCAACCCTTGGCTACAATTTCCAATCAAGTGAATGGTATAAGCAAACTTATAAAATCTTCGACAAAAATTATGAATTCGAAAAACAAAGAAAAAAGAAGAAAGAGACTAAAAAGGATAAATTGTTAGATAAAATAAAATCTTTTTTTTAAAATGAGGGAGAAAGAAATTAAGAAAGAATATTTTGAAAAAATTAAAAGATTAAAAAAACACAATTTTTTATATTTTGATAAAAATGATCCTGAAATAAGTGATGCAAAATACGATAATTTAAAGAGAGAAATACTAGCATTAGAGAAAAAATATAAATTTTTAAATCATAAAGACTCACCTTCAAAAATTATTGGTTTTAAACCATCAAAGAACTTTAAAAAAATAAATCATAAAGTATCCATGTTATCCCTTGCTAACGCATTTAGTGAGGAAGATTTGGTTAACTTTGAAAAAAAAATTATTAATTATCTTAACGAAAAAACAAATTTTAAGATTGAATATAGTGCAGAACCCAAAATAGATGGAATTTCAGCATCTTTAGTTTATAAAAATAAAAAATTTGTAACCGGGTTATCCAGGGGTGATGGAAAAACAGGTGAAGATATTACTGAAAATTTAAAAACTATTAAAGATATACCTCACCTAATTCTAGCAGAGGATTTTCCAGAGGAGATAGACATAAGAGGAGAGGTATTCATTAAAAATAGCAATTTTAAAAATTTATCAAGTAAATTTGCTAATCCAAGAAATGCAGCATCTGGATCCTTAAGACAAAAAAATCCAGAAGACACAAAAAATATACCTTTAAATTTTATTGCATACACTTTTGGATATGAAAAAGGTCTTAAAATCAAAAATCAATATGATTTTTTAAAAAAATTAAATGACTGGGGATTTAAAACCAATCCATTAAATAAACTTTTAAATGGAACTAAAAATTTAATGTTAAATTACCAACAAATTGAAAACAAAAGAACAGAATTGGATTTTGACATTGATGGTATTGTTTATAAAATAAACGATTTTAAATTACAAAAACGTTTAGGCAACGTTGCTAATGCGCCAAGATGGGCTATAGCACATAAATTTTCAGCAAATAGTGGCTTATCAAAAATATTAGATATTGATATTCAAATTGGAAGAACTGGTGCCCTTACACCCGTAGCTAAAATTAATCCAGTGAATATTGGAGGTGTTGTAGTATCAAATGTTACATTACATAACGAGGATGAAATAAACAGAAAAGACATAAGAATTGGGGATATAGTAAAAGTTGAGAGAGCTGGTGATGTAATACCCCATATAGTTTCAGTAGATCATAAAAAAAGATCTAAAAATGTTAACGTATTTAAATTCCCATCCAATTGTCCTTCTTGTGGTTCTCAGACAATAAAAGAATACAACCTAATTACCAAAAAAAAAGATGCTGTGAGAAGATGTTCAAGTGAAGGATTTGAATGTGAAAAAGTTGCTATTGAAAAAATAAAACATTTTGTATCAAAAGATGCTTTTAATATTGATGGATTCGGAAAAAAAATTGTTGAAAACTTCTGGAGTCAAAAACTTATAAAATTACCAAATGATATTTTTAATTTAGATTATGATTTGATTAGAAGAATGGAAGGTTGGGGCAGACAATCGGTTTCAAATTTAAAGTATTCTATTGATTCTAGAAAAAATATATCTTTCGAAAGATTTATCTATGCTTTGGGTATAAGGCATATAGGACTAGAAAATGCAAAGCTATTATCAAAGAATCTTAAGACATCAAAAAATCTTATAGCATTATCTAAAAATAAAAAATTTGAGGATTTATTGAATTTAGATGGAATTGGAGAAACACAAATTAATTCAATTAGAAGTTTTTTTTCCAACAAAACTAATTTAATTGTTCTTAATGAACTTGTGAAAATTCTAAATATAAGAAGTAGTATTCAAATAAAAAAAGATGGTCCTTTTAAAAATAAAACTTTTATGTTTACCGGTAAACTTGAAGGTATAAGTAGAGCAGAAGCAAAATCATTAATTGAAAAAAATGCAGGTTCAATAATTACTAATGTAAGTAAAAACCTTAACTATTTGATAATTGGGGACAAACCAACAAAAAGAAAAGTAGAGCATGCTGTTGAAATAGGTGTAAAAATCTTGAAACAAGATGAATGGCTTAAAATGTTAAATAAAACTAGCTAACCATTTTTTTTCATTTTTGTTCAAATATTTATGCAATTTTGCGTAGACATTTAAATGATATTTAAAAAGATAATTTTTTTCATTTTTATTTAATAAGCTGTAATTAATTAGATCTTTTTCTATCGGGGCAAGAGTTAAATTTTCAAAAAATAATTTTTTTTTTAATTTTTTTACGTATACTAAATTTTCTATTCTAATACCAAATTTACCTTTTTGATAATAACCTGGCTCATTACTTAAGATCATGCCCTCCGAAATTCTTATTTTATTAAATTTAGATATTGCCTGAGGACCTTCATGGACATTAAGGAAAAAACCTACTCCATGTCCAGTTCCATGATCATAATCAAGTCCATCATGATTTAAGTATTTTCTTGCTTTAAGATCAATTAATTTTCCGTTGAAATATTTATTTAAATCAGCAGTTGCTACTCCAATATGACCTTTTAAAACTTTAGTATAAATATCCTTAATCCTATTATTAGGTTTAGAAAAACAAATTGTTCTTGTTACATCAGTTGTACCAAATTTATATTGTCCTCCTGAATCACATAAAAAGATATCCTTATCACTAATTTGTCTTGAAGTTTTTTTATTTGCTCTGTAATGAACAATAGCTCCGTTTTTACCAGCTCCTGCAATAGTATTAAAACTTGGGAAAAGATAATTTTTATTTTTTTTTCTAAATTGCTCTAATTTATTTTGAGCTTCATATTCTGTAATTTTTCTTTTACTTACTTTTTTTATCCAATATAAAAATTTTGTAAGAGCTACCCCATCTAACACATGACTTTTAATCATATTTTTAATCTCTTTTTTATTTTTGATTGATTTTAGATAATAAATTGGATCGTCTTTTTTTATAATTTCAAATCTATTTTTTAATAAATTTTCGTGAAAAAGAGAACAACTTTTCCTATCAATTATTATTTTCTTATTATTGTGTCTTTCAATAAAATTTTCAAATTTGATTGGCTCAACAATATTAACATTTTTAAATCTTTTTTCTTTTACTAATCTTCTCATTTTTTTCTTTTCACTAAAAATGAATATTTTTTTGTTGTTATCTACTAAAAGTCGACAATTAGGTATTGGACTGTTAGGATTATCAAAACCTCTTATATTCATCAGCCAAGCAACATTTTCAGGCGCACTAACAAACAAAAAATTTGCCTTATTTTTATTTATAAAACTACAAACTTTTTTAATTTTTACTAAATGGCTTTCCCCAACTATATCTCCTTTTAAAGAATAGAAAGGTTTTGATTTTGATGAATATTTATTAAAAATTGTATCTATTAAATTTATTTTAATTTCTTTAACTTTTGAATATTTTTTAAAGAAGCTATCTATTTGATGAGAAGTAAAAAGTTTTGGATCAAATCCAAGTTTTAAATTCTTGAATAATTTGCAATCAAAAATATTTTCATATCTTTCTACTCGAAATATTCCATTTGTCTCTAGTTTTGCTTGAATTGAATATCTTCCATCAACAAATAAAAAATTTTTTTTTTTTAAAATTACAGCATAACCTGCTGATCCTGTAAAATTAGAAATTATTTTTAATCTATCTTTTCCAGAGTATTCAGAAAAGAATTCATCATTTTTAGGAACTATATAACCGTCTATATTGTAATTGTTAAATTTTTTCCTTAGAAGATTTATGCGTTTATTTATCATTTAATTTTTTTTGATATCTTATCCACCCTGGACTTCTAATATTATCATCTTCATCAAAATCTTGATTAAATTCAAATTCATCAATTTCAATATTGTCCTCCTCAAAAAATGAGTTTTTTTCTAAAAAATTTCCAGGTAGCTCGTCAATAAATCTAGAAGCCATACTATCCATCCAGTCTCCTTGATAAAATCTACTCATTGCAAAAGAAATAATTGCATTTTTCTTTGCTCTTGTAACCCCAACGTATGCCAATCTTCTTTCTTCCTCCAATCCATTCTGACCTTTTTCCTCAATTGATTTCTGATTTGGAAAAAGTCCTTCCTCCCACCCAGGTAGAAGAACAACATCAAACTCCAAACCTTTAGCAGCGTGCATAGTCATCATGTTAACTTTTTGTCCCTCCCAATCTTGGTCAATGGATGTAGCTAGGGACACGTGTTCTAAAAAGCTCTCTAAATTATCAAATTCTTTCATAGCACTTAAAAGTTCCTTAATATTTTCAAGTCTATTTTCATTATCTAAATCTTTTTTATTTTTAAGCATTGCTGAATAGCCAGACTCATCAAGTATTAATTGTAATAACTTTACATGATTAATCTTTTTGACTTTTATGTCATTTCTCCATTTTGAAATTAAATCTAAAAAAGATATTAATCCTAATTTTGCTTTAGGTTTTATTAAGTTTTTTTCGATCATGCTTCTTGAGGAAGACTCTAAATTTAATGAATTTTCTTTCGAATACTCATGAATTTGTTTTAAAGTACTATCTCCAATTGATCTTTTAGGATTGTTTACAACTCTTTCAAATGCAAGATCATCTTTTTCTTGGTTTATTATTCTTAGATAGGCAACGCAATCTTTAATTTCTGCCCTTTCATAAAATTTTGTTCCACCTAATATTCTATAAGGTAATCCAATCTTTAAAAATCTTTCTTCAAATTCTCTAGTTTGAAATATTGCTCTGACAAGTATGGCAATATTATTTAAGGAATATTCTTTTTTAATTTTTTCAATTTCATCAGCAATTCCTATTGCTTCATCTTTTCCATTTTTGTAGCAATTTAATTTTACCGTTTCTCCTTCTTCGCTTTTGGACCAGAGTTTTTTTCCTAAGCGATCTTTGTTGTGGGAAATTAAAAATGAGGCAGCATCTAATATATTCTTAGTTGATCTATAATTTTGTTCTAATCTATAAATCTTACAATCAGGATAGACTTTATCAAAACCTAAAAAATTTTTAATTTCAGCACCTCTCCAACTATAAATTGACTGATCATCATCTCCAACACAGCATATATTATTATTCTTATTAACAATAAGATTTAACCATTTATT
>MDTG01177385.1_pt1 | contig 21869 bp, 23 predicted proteins | sample 811421 | NCBI WGS metagenome assembly MDTG01 (sample SAMN05326645, study PRJNA326480) | marine metagenome | isolation source: seawater | place: Pacific Ocean: South East | collected 2011 | reverse complement strand
TTTTTATGCTAGATATTTTTTTTAAAAAATATCCTAAAATAAAATTTAAAAAGCAAATTGGAAAAGAAAGTTATAACAAAAGACGAGTACCTGATAATAGTAAACTAAATATTAATAAATCAATCAAAGATCAATTTAATTTATTACGAATTGTCGATAACGATAATTATCCTGCTTTCTTTTATTATAAAAAATTTAAATACTATTTGAAAATATTTAAAAAATAAAAATTATATCATTTATTACCACTTATGTACCACCAAGATTGAAACATTGGAATTTGATCAAATTCGTAAGTAAAAACTCTTTTGTTTTTAAAATTCTTAAATAAACTTAAAAGATGTTTTTTATTTTTAGGTTGAAATAAAACTGATCCTCTAATTCTTTTATTAGGATGATTTTTACTCCATTTTACTAAATTTTTTTTTTTGTCTACGATATCAATGAATTTAATATAATCGTGTCTATTTGAAAAAAAAGAAAAAAAAAATTTTCCATTAGGTTTTAAAACTCTCTTAATTTCAGATATAAATAATTTGAAATCTAAATTATAATAAACACATTGCAGTCCTACAATTAAATCAAAAGTGTCAGACGAATATGGAATGATTGGGCTATTTTTCCAAACATAAGTTTTTATATTTTTAATTTTGTTTTGTTTTAAATATTTTTGTGATCTGTTTACAGAGTCGCTTGAAACTTCTAAACCTTGACACCTATAACCTTTATCTTTTAGAAATATTAAATTTGCTAATGTTCCAAAACCAATTTCAAGTGCATCGCCTTTAAAATTTTTTTTAATTTTAAGCTCTTTTCCAACATCATTAAAATATTTAAGTTTATTTGTTGGGCTTTTTCTTAAATTAGATATATGTCTTATTAGTGGCTCTGTAGGATATTGGTTACCAACCCAATTTCCTGTCTCTTGAGAAATGTAGTATTCATTCCATATATTAGATGTATGTATTTGTATTTTATTTAAATTTTTATTATTAACCTTTAATTTCATATTCTGTGAAATATACATTTAATATATTAATAAATATAATAAGCAACTACTATGTTTCTATTAAGATTTAGATTAATCAGATATTTAATTACTATTACTCGCTTAATTTATTTTACTAAAATAAGAAGAAAAAAAATTTTAAAACAAACGAGTAGTTATAACAAACGTGGTACACTAGAAAGAAATATTAAATCCGCATTAAGCTTTAGAGATTGCTATTCTGGACAAAGATCTTCTTTTTTTTTAAATAAATTTAAACAATTGTGCAAAAAATATAATAGAAATAAATTAAATATTTTATTAGTTGGTCCGAGAAATGAAGGTGAAATTTTTAATTTTCTTGCCAATGATTTTAAATTTAAACTTATAGATGCAATTGATTTATTTTCGTATTCTCCCAAAATACAAGTTAAAGATATGCATAAAATAAATAAGATTAAAAAAAAATATGATTTAATTTATTTTGGATTTATTTTAAATTATTCAAATAATATAAATTCTGTCATCAAAAAATCTTCAAAAATTTTAAAAAATAATGGAATGATTGGAGTTTCACTAGAAAGTGACAATTGGCCAAAATTGAGTAAAAAATTAAAAAAAATTTATGTAAACAGATTAAAAAAACAAAAATTTGAAAAATTAGTTAGAATTAAAAAAAGGCACATTTATAATCAACAAATATCTAAAATTTTTGATAAAATTTTTTATTTTTCGTATGTTGAACAACTTGGTTTTAAATTTCAAGATAAAAAATGCATGACTATTCTTTTAAAAAAAAGAAGAAAATAATAAACTAAAATATAATTATATATGAATAAAATACTTTGTCTTATTATTTCACTAATACCATTTCAAATTATTAAAAGTTTTTTTTTTAAAAGTATTGGTTACAAATTAAATAATTCAAAAATAGGATTTTTTGTAATTTTTAAAAATACCAATGTAGAAATAAATAATTCTACTATAAAAAGTTTTAATATAATATTATCTGATAAAATAAATATTAATAATACAATTATTTCAAATTTTAATTATGTTAAAAATTTAAGTTGTTTAATAATAACAAATAGTAAATTAAAAAAATTTAACAGAGTGACTTCGGGAACTAAAAATAAAACTAAAAATAATACTTTAGATATTAATAATTCAGAGATTGGGGATTCTAACTACCTTGACGCATCTACAGATATACTTATTTATCAAAGTAAAATTAATGATTGTTGTCAAATATGGACACATGAGTTTGATGTTTTAAGGAAAATAAAATATGGAAAAGTTTTAATTAAAAATAATGTTGTAGTTAATAATTTTGTTATAATTTTACCTAATGTAGAAATTCAAAACAATATATGTATATATCAATCAACTATAGTTCATAAAAGTATTAATGAAAGTGGAAACTACCATTCTATTTTGGTATCAAAATGACGAAATTTTTTATCTCAATAATTATTTGTTTAATTCCATCAAATATATTGAGAATTTATTTACTAAATTTTCTAAAAAACTACGAAGTTGACTTCGACTCGCATATTGGATTTGGTACTATAATTCTTGCTAGGAAAGCTACTATTAAAAATTCAAAAATTGGTTTCTTAAATATAATAAATGTAAAATGTTTTGATACAGATAATTCGAATATCGCTAACCTTAATATTATAAAAAAATTTTATAAATTTAAAGTTTCTAAAGGTAGTATAATTGGATCGTACAATAAAATAATTGGAAAAAATATAAATGAAGGAAGTTTAATTATGAATAAATCTCAATTTTCGACTGAAAATTTAATTAATGTAAATAATGAATTTTCAGTAGGAGAGAATGTTGTTTTTGGTGGCAAAAATTCAAAAATCAATGTCGGATTAACAAATAAACCAACTATAATAAAAAATAATGTTTATTTTGGGACATCAGTTTTTGTTATTGCTGGTATAAAAATTCAAGAAGGAACTTTGATTGGAGCAGGTTCTGTTGTTACAAAAAATATCGAAAAAAATGGATTGTATGTCTCTCATAAAATACAGAAAGTAAATTAAAAAAAAATTATTTTTCTGACATGACTTCAAGTATAGCAGCTTGAATTTTCCCCAAATTAATCTGATCATTTAAATACTCATCTACAATGTAACCCTCAAAAGAATTCTCCAAATAAAAGTTATTATTTTTATCACTATCATTTAATTTGTTTTCTATTAAATTTTCTAAATTTTTTGAATTACGTAAATCTTCCAAACTTAGTTTTGAGGAATATTTTAAACAGCTGAAAAATGTTTCTGCAAAAGTAAAACTTGGTACTTTGTTTAACGAGCTTTGTAGAGAAGCAGTAGACGCTATTGAGAAAGTGGCTAATGAATTTTTAATAAATTTTTCATTTTTATTTTCTTGTAATAGATCAGAATTTTTTATTATACATGTATTTCTCAATTTTAAAAAATTTTTATAAAATAATATACTTCTATCTCCAATACAATTTGGGTGTTCTTTAACAACCAACATAAAATCTTTTGGTAATATTTTCCAAATATTTATTATATTATTTAATTGGTCGGAATAATACATGCCTTTGACATCAACAGTTGCTTCTGGATTTTTTTGTAAATAATAAATTACATAATTTTTTGAATTCAGATCTTTTGTTTTTATTTTTGAAATAAAATGGAAACCGATTTTATTAATAATTTTAAAAATAAAATTTTTTGCTCTTCCAAATTTGCTCAAATGTGTGGGATCATTTCCATCAAAATAATCATCGGTAAAAATTTTAAAAACTTTTTTTATGATAAATTTAAGTTTATTTTTATCTGCGTTTTTTTTTATAATATATTTCTGATATTTATTTTCTTTTTCATGATATAAAATTTTAGACTCGGGATTTTTTCTTAAATAAAACAAATCCTGCTTTTCATTAGAGAAAAATAAAAATCTATTCGATGGAAATCGGGTAGATTGCATATTATAATAGGGAATATTCAATAAATTGGCCACCCTTGATATAACTATTTCATAACTCCAGGTAAATTCACCAAAAATAAAATTTATTTCATTTTCTTTTAAAAATTTGTAAAGATAAGACGCTATATTTTTTAAATAATCAAAGTTATTTTCATTAATTTTTAAAACTCTATCTGCCCATAATAATTCGTTTAATTTAATATCCTCTGATAATTTGTCTTCTATATCATAATCAAGAAAATTTTTTTTATTAAAATATATAATTTTTTTGTGATCATAATATTTTTTAAGGAATTTAAAATTTTTATTATTTACAACGAACCAATACAAATTTTCATTATTAAAGTTTTTATAGAAAATTTTGTGATACAATTGAGTATTTTCAAAGTTCGAAATTAATAGAATTTTGTTATTATTTTTCATTCAAAATAGATATAATTTTTAATGAAATAAGTAAAAAATATACTGAAACGGAAACAACCATTGCCAAACATAATCTTATTAATATTTCAAAATTATTGAAAAAAAATATTACAAATACATAAAATAATAAAGAAATTAGTGAATAAAATAAAATATATTTATTTTTATAAAATTTATTTAAATACTGCTCTAAGAATGCAGCAATGCACCATACTACAGTATAGGTAAATATTAAAATAAATATTAAATCTAAATTAAAATTCAAATTCAGTCTTGAACAAATAAAAGGAAATGAGAAGAATATCATTAAACTTATTACAGCTAATACAAATAAATAATTTATCATGATTTTGAGGTCAAATTTTTTAGTTTTAGTTTCAAAAAAATTTTTATAAAAATAATTTGTAAATCCCCCGTGAAAAATTTGAATTATCAACATCATTCTCAAAATAAATGATATCTGAGACATTTCATTTTCACTAAGATAATTATAACTATAAATTTTAATAAAATGCATAATTACTAAAAAAATTAGAGCATTTAAAATAAGTGGAGATGAAAAAGTAAAACTTTTTTTAAAAATTTTTATAACTTTTACAAAATTTATATAATTTTTATTTAAAAAATTATTTAAAGTTAATATCGATACAACTAAAATTTGAATTAAAAAAAAGTCAAAAATATCAAAATTGGTAAAAAAATAAAATTTAGAAAAAATATATATTATGGATAAAATACTTATTATAAGCGTTAAGAAAAAGATAAATAGTTGATTATTTTTTAAAGAAAAATGAATTTTATAATAGTTGCTATAAATTAATTGTAAAATTCTAAATAAAATAAATACATAAATAAAATAAATCTCATAATAATAAAAAATAAAAAATGAAACTAATGTGAATAAAAAAAGGTAATATATGCATAAAGTATTCATATATTTTAAATTTTCGTTTAAAAATGTGATTTTATTTTTTGAGTTTCTATAAAATGATAAACTATAATTTTTGATACCACCATCTAGAAAGACATACAAAAATAGTGAAACAGAATATATGAATTCTATTTTATTATATAACAACTGGTCATTAAAAAATATTAATGGTATTACCGGTAAAAAAAATATTAAGAACTTATCTAAAATATTAAGTGCATTAAAAAAAAAAAATTTTTTGTTTAGTATCATAATCTGCTCTCTACTTGTTTAAGAATACTCTTTAATGAATTATTCTTTTTAAGAATATTGTAAATGTGAAAATTGTTAATTAGTATTTTTTTTAAAACAGAATTTATTTTTAAAAGTTCATAAGTTATTAATTTTTTATCAGATATCTTAATACCAATCTTATTTCCTACTAAATACCTTGATAATTCATTGGTTTTTTTAGAGAGTAAAATTACTGGTTTATTTGCCATTAAATATGAGAATAATCTTCCAGGAAAATTAACAGATTTAATATTATCATTTAAAGAAACTATCCCAAAATCAATTTTATTTAAAAAATTTATATAATTTTTTTGACTTAATTTTTTTTTAATAATTATTTTATTTTTTGTTTTTTTTAAATTTTTTTTATTAATTTTGTATAAATTCATTCCATTACCAATCAGGTAAAATTTATTTAATTTTTCTTCAGGCAATAAAGAAAAAAAATTTAATACTTTTTCAATATCCTGACCACCTCCAATATTTCCAGCAAAAATAAAATTATATTTTTTTTTGTATTTAACTTTATTTGCTTTAAAATTTTTTAAATTTACCCAATTTGGTAAATAGAAAAATTTTTTATTTATTCTTGATTTCATTAATTTAATATTTGTTTTTGACTCCACGCCAATATTATCAAAATTTGAAAGAAAATTAGTTGAAACACTAATCAAAAATTTTTTTATTAAAAAATTTTTTATATATCCAGTTTCAATTGCCCAATATGGAAATAAATCTCTTAGTATGCATAGAGATTTAACATTAAACTTAGTTTTAATTTTTTTACAAATATAATTAAAGAATATTGATGGAGAATAAACAATAATTGACGATGGTTTGAATTTGTTTATTTCTTTTTTTGATTTATACCATAAAATATAACTCATTAAAAATTCTGAGATGCCTCTTATTATCAAATTATGATTTTTAATTTTTAAACACTTAACATAAATAACTTTTATATTTTTATGTTTTAAAATTTTTGTACTGGCAAATAAATCTAAAATTTTAGAGTCTCTTGGTACTATGACTAAAATTTTATTTTGATTTGATAACCCATGACATAATTCTTGTAATAATTTAGCACCAGATGTTTTGTCTGGAAAGTAGGTATCACAAACCAATAAAATTTTTTTCAATTTGACCTTATTTTTCAAATTGTTTTTTTGTTAAACAAAAACATATCATGTTGACCAACTTTCCATCAAAAAATATCGATTCAGGAAATTTTCCAACTTTTTTCATACCTGCTTTTAAATTACTTTTAATTGAGGAAATATTTTTTTCACTTACACCTGTCCAAATAGAATTTAAATTTAATTTTTTAAAAGAATAATATTGTAAAAGTTTTAAAGCTTCAGTTCCGCTTCCTTTCGTCTCTTGATTAACAACACCGATTAATCTTCCATATTGTGCTCTTCTGTTAATCCAATCTATATTTGTTAGTGAGCAATTCCCAATATGTTTATGATTTTTTTTTAAACATATGGCAAATAAAACTGAATTTTTTGATTTTTTTTGTCTTAGATAATACTTGTTTAAATCAGATAATGTGTGAGGAAAACGACTTGCTTCAATATGATTACTCAACTTTTGATCATTAATCCATTTCAAATAATTTAGATTAATATCCTTTTTGTCCAATGGCCTTAGGTAAATTTTTAAACCTTCAATAAATATAGCTTTATTTTTCATTAAAAAATAATATTAAAGTATTAACTTTACTGTTTATTAATTTAATTTAAAGATTTCGTAAACAAATAATAATGAAATATTTTTTAAATAAAAAAATACTAATTACAGGTGCCACAGGATCATTCGGTAATAAATTTATAGAAACTCTAATAAATAATAAAATCAACTTTAAAAGTATTGTGGTGTATTCGAGAGATGAATTTAAACAATACAATATGAAAAATAAATTTAAAAATGATAAAATTAAATATGTTATTGGAGATATAAGAGATTTAGAACGTTTAAAAATAGCCTCAAAAAATATTGATATCCTCATCCACGCTGCTGCACTTAAGCATGTTCCAATTGCAGAATTAAATCCGATTGAATATATAAAAACTAATATCTTAGGAGCTGACAATGTCATTAATGCTTCAATTGTAAATAATGTGAAAAAGGTTGTTGCATTATCAACTGACAAAGCTGCAAAACCGATAAATTTATATGGTGCCTCAAAATTAGCATCCGATAAACTTTTTGTGGCCGCGAATTATGAGAAGCCAACAAATACTAAATTTTCAGTAGTAAGATATGGTAACGTTTTGAATTCAAGAGGATCTGTAATCCCTTTTTTTTTAAAATTAAAAGAAAATAAATCAAAAGAAATTCCAATTACAAATAATGAAATGACAAGATTTTGGATTAGTTTAGATGAGTCTGTAAAATTTGTTTTTTCATGCTTATCAAAAATGGAAGGGGGAGAAATATTTGTACCAAAAATAAAATCAGTTAAGACATTAGATTTGGCTAAAATAATTTGTAAGAACAAAAAAATCAAAATTATTGGAGTTCGTCCAGGTGAAAAAATTCACGAAGTAATGTGTCCTAAAGAAAATTCAAATAAAACATATGAATTTAATGATAGTTTTGTTATTTATCCAGATTATATAAAAAAATTTATTCAAAAGAATAAAGGTAAAAAAGTTCATCCAGATTTCGAATATAGCTCTGACAACAAAAAGTTTGTAATGAGTATTAATGAAATAACAAAAAAACTCAAAAAAGAAAAAATTATTTAACTTTTATAAATTGTATAATTTTTATTATAATCTGAATACAAATCTTTTAACAGTTTGTCCCAAGTTTTAGACTTAAATTTAAATTTTTTTTTTAATTTATTGTTATTGAGGGTTCTATTAATTTTTGGTTTAGAAGCCGGATAAATAATTTTTTTTAATTTATAAATTTTATTAATTTTTTTTAATAATTTATATTTACTAATTGTTCTTCCCCCTAAGTGAAATAAACCATATTGAAACAAATTTTTTTTAATTATTTGATTAATAAATTTAGAAATTTCTATATTTGTTAAACCATTAAAATAACATTTAGAATAGCCATTTACTTTTTTTTTGGATGATAATAACCAATTTAATAAAGAATAATTTCCCTTAATTTCATGACCAATAAAAGACGTCCTAAAAATTAAAGATTGTTTGTTATTTAAAGGCTCGCCAGCAGCTTTTGACCTTCCATAAATATCCTTAGAATTAGGAGTGCTTTTCTCTAAATAATTACCTCTTTTGCCATTAAATACACAATCAGTACTAAAATGAATAAATTTAAATTTTAGTTTCTCAGCTAAATTTGCAATTCTTTGAGGATAAATTTTATTTATCGAATATATTTTTTTCTTACTCTCTTTTTTTTGCTTTATTATGCCTGAGCAGTTAATAACATATTTAAAACTTTTATTGTTAATTAATCTAGTAATTTCAGTTATTTTTTCAGCTTTGTGAAACTTAGTTTTTTTAAGAAATTTTTTTATCCTTATTAACTTGGATTTATTAGTAAAGGTACCATGAATGATAAATTTTTTGTTTTTTGATAATTCTTGGGCTATTTTATGCCCCAATGTACCTGTAACACCAATTATTAAAACTTTTGTCATTTATATATGAAATTTATAAAACAAGTTATAATAAATAAAAATAATATTTATTTTAATTTTACATCGAAATATAAGATTAATAAGAATGGTCTAATTTTTTTTGGTAATCCAATTTACAGGAATATTGATCATGTAACTCAAAAGAACATAGATAAACACATACATTATATATCTGGGGTTTTTATGTGTTTGTTTATAAATAAAGATAATTTTTTTATATATAACGATATAGGTGGAAATTATAGAATTTATTACAAGAAATTAAAAAATAAAACTATTATTACTGATAATTATCAAATTTTATTAAAAAACAAAATTACTTTAAATCATGAACAGTTTAAATTTTGGAATGAAAAAAATTATACTATTGGATCAAAAACTTTATTTAATGAAATAAATAAGATTCCACCCTCTACAAAAACTTTTATTAAAAAAAATGTAGTGACACACAAAATATACTTTGATTCAAATTATTTAAAGATAGAAGGTAATTTAAAGTCAATTTTAGAGAAATGTATTAATAAAAACTTAATAAATCTAAAAAATACAAAATTTAAAAATATTCTTTTATTTTCAGGTGGTAAGGATTCTAGTCTATTAGCTCAAATTTTAAAAAAGAAGGGAGTAAAATATATTCCTGTGATTTTAAATACAAATCAAAAATTTTTAGAACTAGAAAATAATAAAATTAATGCTTTAAATGTTGCAAAAAAAAATAAAATAAAATTATTTCAAATAAATATTGATCTAGAAAAAATAAACGAGAAAGATATTATTAATGAAATGCTATTTGATTTTCATTTGTCTTTTCTACACTATGAGGGAATTAAAAAAATTAAAAAAAAATTTGGAAAAAAACTTAATATTATATGTGGTCAAAGTGCTGATAGTATTTTTTCATTTGGTGCTTCCGCTAATACAATTTCGCATTTTGTTTCAAGGTTAAGTTATTTTTATAATAATATAATTTTGTCATTTTTAATTAGGATTATTTTGCAAAATAAGTATAAAAAAAAATTGTTGTTTTTAAATATTAAAAAAGAATATTTATTTTTCTTTTCTTTTTATTATTACATGTTTATTGATAAAATTTTATATTTTAGGTCAACTGGAATAAAGAAAATTATTGATAACCTAAAAAACAAATTTAATAACAAAAATGATTTTTATATGTATTTAAAAATTTTTGGATTTTTACAAGGTTCAGATAACCAGGTCGTAGTCAATTCTTGTAAAAAATATAATGCAAACGTTGTCATGCCTTATTTAGATCCACAATTAGTTTATGGAGTTATAAAAAAGAAAAATATTATAAAAGATTTATTTTTTCCAAAATACCCAATTACTGACCTTTTAAAAGAAACTTATAAATTAAAAAAAATTAGAAAAACTCATATATCAAAGTTGCATAATAATAATTTAAAAAGTATTGAAAAGAATTTAAAATATAAATTTAAAAATAAAATAGTAAGTTTAATTAATAAATGAGATCAATTATACATATTATTAAATCCATAATTCAAATTTTATATGGTGAATTATTTAATTTTCGTAATCCTCTTAAAATTAGAATTTTTAGAATTATTGCAAGAACGAAACTCTCAAAAATCTTTACTAATTATTATCTTAAAAGAGGATTTAGCAATCAAATTAAGACTTTTGAAAATAATCTCGTTAATTTAAATATTGAGCAATCAATTGTTGATCTAAAAAAAAATGGAATTTGTCTAAATATTTCGATTGGAAAAGAAACATTAAAAAAAATAATGTCTTATTTAGAAGATAAAGATTTTAACTTTAATAGAAATGAAAAGAAAAAAATCAAATTTAAAGACAGATATTCATTTAAAGATTTATATATTTTAAATTACATGAATCCCCACCTGAACAACAAAGAAATTAAAGAAATACTGCTTAATGAAGAAATAATTAAAGTTATAAAAAATTATTTGGGAGTAGAACCTGTGCTTGAATGGTCACAAATATATTGGTCAATGCCATATAAAGATTCTAATGGTAAATATTTAATGCCCCCAAACAATGAGTTTGGTTATCATTATGATATTGATGGTTTTAAATTTGTTAAAATATTCTTTTATTTAACAGATGTTGAAGAAGATGATGGTCCACATGTATTTGTTAAAAATACTGGTGAAAAAACTTTTTTTAAAGCTCTCAATAGAAGACTAAGTGAGAAGACTGTTAACGAAAAATTTAAGGACCAATTAGTTATTGTAACAGGAACAAAGGGATCAGGTTTTATTGAAGACACATCTTTTTATCATAAAGGGACTAGCCCAATTAATGAAAGAGGGGTTTTAACTTGTTTATACAATATAAGTAAATGGTAAATAAAAAGACTGCAATTGATTTAAGTTGGATTAAAATTGACAAATCAGGTGGAGTTGAAAATCATACAATAAATGTATTAAAAAATTTTAACAAAAAAAATATAATTTTTTTTGTTAGTCCAAATCTTTTAAGTAACAAAAAATATTCATGGATTAAAAAAAAAGATATTAAAATTCTTACCAATTATTATTTAATCAATATTTTTTATATATTGTTTTTAAGTAATTATTTCTTAAAAAAAAATAATATTAAAAATTTTTTTTCAACAAATATTTATTGTCCAATTATTTTTAAAAATAATATAAATATAAAAATTACCTTACATCATGCTATGTGGTTGGTTTTTCCAGACTATTACACCTTTTTTAAAAGATCTTTTTACAACATTTACTATAGTTTACTTAATGAAAATGTAAAATTTATAGCAATTTCAAATCATATAAAAAAAAAATTTAAAGAAAAATTCCAATTTAAAAATATAAAAGTTATCTATAATCCAATTATTATTAAAAAAAAAAAAAATAAAATTAATTTTTTAAAAAATGAAAAATTTTTTTTTTATTTAGCAAGTAATGAAAAACACAAAAATTTAAGAACTATTATTAAAGCATTTAAGTCATCAAAAATTGATAAAAAATTTAAACTAATAATTGCTGGATATGGTCAAAAAAAAGAGAAAATATCAAATAATATTTTCTCATTAGGTAAAATTAGCGAAGAACAAAAGTATGTCTTATTTAAAAATTGTATATGTTATTTACACCCTTCATTGTATGAGGGATTTGGCATGCCTTTAGTTGAGGCTTTGCTACTTAAAAAAAAAATTATTACAAATGTTAATGGTTCAATCAAAGAAATTACACTAAATAATGCAATTTATGTTCAAAATCCAAAAAATTACTTAAGTTGGGTGAAGGAAATTAATAAATTTAAATATTTAAAATTTCCTAAAATTAACATAAAAAAAATTTATAAAATATATAATTATAAAAATATACTTAAAACGTATCATAAAGAAATTTTAAATGAAAAATAAAATATTAATAATATTAGGTACTCGTCCTGAAATAATAAAGTTATCCTCATTTATAAAAAAATCACAAAAATTTTTTAAAAATATACTGGTAAATACAAATCAAAATTATGATAAAAATTTAAATAAAATTTTTTTTGATGATCTTGGTATAAAACAACCAAAATATTTATTAAAACCAAATCAGAGTTATTCAACAAATGAAAAAATTGCTTTTTTTATTTCTTCAATTGAAAAAATTTTAATAAAAGAAAAACCTGATGCGGTTGTTTATCTTGGGGATACAAATACTTGTTATTCATTAATACCTGTTAAAAAATATAAGATACCAATTTTTCATCTTGAGGCAGGAAATAGATGTTATGATGAAAGAGTACCTGAAGAAATAAACAGAAGATTTACAGATCACATCAGTGATATCAATTTAGTATATTCAGATCATTCGAGACATAATTTAATAAAAGAGGGAATTATTAATTATAATATAATTAAAACCGGATCCCCTATGTTTGAAGTAATAACTGATAATAATGTTAAAATAAATAATTCTACAATTCTTCAAAAGCTTAGGTTGTTAAATAAGAAATATATATTAGTTAGTTTTCATAGAGAAGAAAACTTAGATAATTATAATATATTCCAATATTTTGATGGTTTCTTAAAAAAACTTATAAAAAAATATAAAGTAAAAATACTTATTAGTACTCATCCTAGATTGCTTGTAAAACTTAATAATAGAGTAAATAAAAATAATAATATTATATTTTGTAAACCATTCTGCTTTAGTGACTATATTATGCTTCAAAAGAATTCTTTAATAAATTTGTCGGATAGTGGAACTTTAATGGAAGAAACATCAATATTAAAATCTAAATCAATTTTGCTTCGTGAGAGACATGAAAGACCAGAGGGAATAGACAAAGGAGTGTTAATAACATCAAAAATCAATAGTGAGGATATATTTGACAAAATAGATTTTGCTTTAAATAATGAAAATAATTTTGATATTCCTGAAGCATATAAAGGTAAAAATTTTTCTGAAATCGTTATTAAAACAATTTATTCATATAAAGATTATGTAAATAGTTTTATTTGGAAAAAAGTATGAGAAAATTCATAACTTTTGGAAGACCATGTTACGATAAAAAAGATATAAAATTAGTTAATGAGGTATTAAATTCTAGATGGATTGGAACAGGAAAGAAAACACTAGAATTTGAGAGAAATTTTTCTAGATTTAAAAAGATCAAATATTCATTAGCTCTTAATTCATGTACGGCTGCATTACATTTGTCACTTCTATCTCTAAATATTAAAAAAGGTGACGAAATAATTACAACTCCGCTTACGTTTTGTTCAACAATTAATACAATCTTACATGTAGGTGGCGTTCCAGTATTAGCTGATATAGATGAAAATACACTAAACATCGATCCTGTTAAAATTTTAGAAAAAATAACTAAAAGGACAAAAGCGATAATTGTAGTCCATTTTGCTGGTCTGAGCTGTGATATGGATAAAATTATTAAAATTTCAAAAAAATTTTCGCTAAAAATAATTGAAGATTGTGCACATTCTATAGAAACTCTTTACAAAAATAAGCAAGCAGGAACTTTTGGTGATACTGGATGTTTTAGTTTTTATTCAACAAAAAATATTACTACCTCAGAAGGTGGAATGCTAACAACTAGAAATAAAAAAATTGCTGAAAGGGTTAAGAATCTTAGGCTGCATGGACTTAGCCGTGATGCATGGAAAAGATATAGCAATAGCGGCAAATATAAAACATATGATATATTTGAACCAGGATTTAAATATAATTTGACAAATTTAAATGCTGCATTGGGAATTAATCAATTAAAAAAAATTAATTTATTTTGGAAAAAAAGAAGAAAAATTTGGGAATTTTACAATAAAAATTTAAATGATTTGCCTATTAAACTTCCTCCGAAAATTCCTAAAAATTATAGACATGCATATCACTTATATACATTAATTATGGACACTAAAAAAACTAAAAAAACTAGACAAGAAATAATTAATTTTTTACAAAAAAATAAAATTGGTATTGGAATTCATTACAATTCAATTCAAAGCTTTAAATTTTATAAAAATAAAGTAAGATTTAATATTAACGATCTAAAAAATTCTAATAATATTTGTAAAAATATTTTTAGCATTCCAATCTATCCTGGTTTAAGAAAAAATGATCAAATTTATATTGTAAAAAAGATAAGAGAATTTTTTAATGTACGAAATAGCTTTTAGGTGTGATGCATCAATTTTTCACAAGATTGGAACAGGACACTTATATAGATGTTTGGCAATTGCTGAAAATTTATCAAAAAAAAATAATATAAAAAAAAATAAAATAGTTTTTGTATGTAAAAAAAACTCTATATTTAAAAAAACTAAAGAAATTATTTCACGTAAAAATTTTAAAGTACTTCATTTTGTTAAAAATAATGAAATAAGTTTTCTAAAAAAATTAAATTCAAAAAATATTATTTTTGATAGAATAAAACAAGAAAGAAAAGAATTGATTTCTATGGTAAAAAAAAAATATGATAAAGTCATATTTTTAGAATCCACTAATAAAAATATTAATGGATGTTTAAGAATTAATAGTTTAATTCATAGAAAAAGTATAAAATTTTCTGGATATAAGTTTTTAGTTACTCCATTGATAAACCAAAATAGAAAAAAATTAATATTAAATAAAAATAAAGTTTTCATCAATCTTGGTGGTATAAATAAAAATTTGTATTTGCAGATTTTTGAAAGATTAAAAAATATAAAAAAAGTTAAATTTTGTTTGCCAAAAGAAACGCAAATTAAAAAGCAAAATGTAGAATTATATAATAATTCAAATTTTTATAAAAAATTAAAAGAGTCAAAAGTAATAATTTGCACTGGAGGCCTTATATTTTTTGACTCATTATTTCTAGATAAAACAACTTTAGTTTTCGCAAAAGATAATCATCAAAAAGCTAATATTTATAATGTTAATAGACTATACAAAGCTAATATTCCTCTTATAACAAATATAAAAAATTTAAGGTCAAATTTTTTTAAAATATATAATAAGAATAATAATTTAAAAATTTTTAATTTAAAAAATATGGATCAAACACTAAAACTAATTTACAAATATTTGTATGCATGATTTGTCAAAAACTATTCTTCTAACAGGTTGCTCTGGCTTTTTGGGGTCTGCATTAACAACTAGACTTTTGGAAAAAAATCATATTGTTATAGGTTTAGATAAAAAAAAACCTTCTAAAATTATAAACAAAAATTTCTATTTTAAAAAAATTGATATAACAAGTCAAAAACAAGTTAAAAATAGTATGAAATATTTTTTTAATAAATTAAATAAAATTGATGTGGTTATAAATAATGCCTCTTATTCACCATACTTACATTTTTCAAATAGAACATATAAAGATTTTAAAAAGACAATCGATATAAATCTTTTTGGTCCATTTAACATAATCAAAAACTATTATGAAAATATTCTAAAATATAAAATCAAAGGAGGAAATATAATTAACATAGGATCTATTTATGGTGTAATTTCTCCTGACTTTAATATTTATGAAAATAAAAAAATTATTAATTCGGAGGTATATGGTGCATCTAAAGCAGGATTAATTCAGTTAACAAAATATTTTGCAAATATTTTTGCAAAAAATAATATTTTGGTAAATTCTGTTTCTCCAGGAGGTATAAAAAATATAAAAACACAAACAAAAAAATTTATGAAAAATTACAGTCGAAATGTACCTAGAAAAAAAATGGCAAATCTAGATGATGTACTTGAAGTTGTAATTTTTCTCTCCGAAATGAAAAACTCATACTTGACAGGCCAAAACCTTATTTTAGATGGAGGATTAAGTTTAAAATGATTAAAAATTTTGATCCATTCATAATTTCTGAAATTGGAATAAATCATAATGGAAAATTAAATAATGCTTTTGAATTGATAGATAGCTCAATCAGGGCTGGTGCTTCTGCAGTAAAATTTCAAACTTATAAAACAGAAAAAAGAGTAAAAAAAAATAGTCCAATTTTTGAAATTTTAAAAAAATGTGAATTTTCCTATGATGAATTTAAAACAATTAAAAAATATTGTGACAAAAAAAAAATAGTTTTTTTTTCAACACCTTTTGATGTTGATAGTGTATTTTTCTTAAAATCTATTGGTGTAAAATTATTAAAAGTTGCCTCTTTCGATATTTCTAATTTTGAAATTTTAAGAGCAATTTCTAAAACAAAAATTCCAACTATAATTTCAACTGGCATGGCTACAAAAAAAGAAATAGATAAAGCGTATACATTTTTTAAAAGTAAAAAAATGAAATTTTCTTTTTTACATTGTGTTTCTAATTATCCAAATAATGAGGAGTCATCATATCTCTCATGCATAAATTATTTAAAAAATAAATATGATTGCCCAATAGGAATATCTGATCATACAAATGATATTCAGACATCAATTTACGGATATTTGATGGGTGCTAAAATTATAGAAAAACACTTCGTGATAAACAATAGATACAAGTGTGTTGATTTACCTGTATCTATAGATGAGAAAAAAATGTTATCTCTTGTAAAAAAAATAAATCACCTTAAAAAAGTTTTAGGTCTACCATTATTTGGTAACCGAAAAGAGGAAAAAAATTCATATTCTTTTAAAAGAAGAAAAAATTAAAGTGAAAGCAAAAAAAATCTGGAAACTGGCACAAAAAATTATACCTGGGGGTAATGGTCTAATATCTAAAAGACCTGATAGATTTTTACCAGGTTTGTGGCCCATATATTATAAGAAATCAAATGGAATAATCATTCAAGATCTTTCTGGAAGAGTTTTAAAAGATTTTGCTCAAATGGGGTTTGGTACATCAACATTAGGTTACAAAAATAAATATATAGATAATAGAGTGAAAAAAGCCATAGATAGTGGAATAACGACTACACTAAATTGTACAGAAGAATATCTGTTTGCAAAAGAACTTTTAAAAATTGATAAGTTTGCAGACCAGGTTAAATTTGCAAAAGGTGGTGGAGAAGCGATGGCAATCGCAGTAAGATTATCTAGAGCATATTCAAAAAAAGACGAAATAGCTTTTAGTGGTTATCACGGATGGCATGATTGGTACTTAGCAACAAACTTACAAAATACTAAAAATTTAAATAAACACTTGCTTAAAGGTTTAAAGCCAAAAGGAGTTCCTGATAGTCTAAAAAATAGCATACATCCATTTACTTATGGAAATATTAAAGAGTTAAAAAATATTTTAAAAAAAAGAAAAATTGGAACAATTGTACTTGAGGGTGCAAGATATGATTTTCCTAATGAAAAATTTGTCAAAGAAATAAACTCAATTTGTAAAAAAAATAATATTTTATTGATAATAGATGAAATAACATCTGGTTGGCGACAGTCTAAGGGTGGAACATATAAAGTTACAGGATTTAAACCAGATATAGTTGTTTATGGCAAAGGAATTGCAAATGGATATCCGATTTCAGTTATAATTGGCAAAAAAAAAGTGATGAATGAGTCAACTAATACTTTTGTAAGTAGCTCAGTTTGGACTGAAAAGATTGGTTTTGTTGCTGGGCTCGCCTCAATTGAATTTTTTAAAAAAAATATGGTAGATAAACATATCTTAAAGATTGGTAATCAAATTAAAAAAGGCTGGATTTCATTATCGAAAAAACATGAATTAAATATAAAAACTAACAATTTTGTAAGTTTATGTTCATTCTTTTTTGAATATGGAAATCTTAATGACAAACTATACACTTACTTTTCACAAGAAATGCTAAAATTTAATTATTTAGCAAGTAATAGTGTTTACGTTTCATATGCTCACAAATCAAAAGATGTAAAAAAGTATTTATATTACTGTGATAAAGTATTTAAAAAAATAAGTACAGGGATAAAAAAAAATAACGTTAGTGTTAAAGGTGGTGTACGATCCATGGCCTTCAAAAGGCTAAATTGATTTAATGAAGTTTTGTATAATTTTGCAGGCAAGATTAGGCTCTAAAAGATTTCCAGGAAAAATAATAAAAAAAATAACAAACGATCATAATTCCCTAAGTTTTTTAATTTCGAAAATTAAGCAGTCAAAAAATAATCTAATTGTTGCTACAACTAAAAAGCCAATAGATAATGAAATAGTTAAAATATGTAAAAAAAATAATGTATTTTTTTTTAGGGGTTCTGAAAATAATGTTTATGAAAGATATAGAAAAGCATCAAAAAAATTTAAAATTAAAAATATAATTAGACTTACATCAGATTGTCCACTTTTAGATTTAAAATTATTAAATCGAATTAAGAAAACCTTCATAAAATATGATCTAGACTATATTTCGAATACTCTACCAATTGAAAAAAGTAAATTTCCGAATGGTAGTGATATAGAAATTTTTAAGAGTAATTTATTTAAAAAATATAAAAATTTATCAGCCCAAGATAAAGAACATGTAACCAATTTATTTTGGAAAGATAGAAGTTTAAAAACTAAGATAATCTCAAGTAAAATAAATTATTCAAATTTTAGATATACATTAGATTATAAAAGAGATTTAACTGTTATAAAAAAAATATTAAAATATTTTTCAAAAAATAAGCAAGAAATTTCATATAAAAATATATGTAAATTTTTAATTAAAAACCCAAAAATAAGTACTTTAAACAAAAATTCTAATAAAGTATTTCAAGGAAACAATATAAAATAATTTTATTTAATGATTTATTTAATTACAACATTTCTAATATTTTTAATTTTATTTGAAATAATATTGCTAAAAAATTCAAGCAAAATTGCTATATCCACATCATTAATAGATAAACCGGATTTTATAAGAAAATTTCATAAAAAACCTGTTCCACTTTTAGGTGGTTTGATTTTGTGCACCATCATTTTACTAAATAAAATTGGCTTCTTTATTTTTGATATAGTTTATCTAGAGTTTGAGTTTATTTTATTTTTAATTATTTTAACTTTTTTTGGACTATTTGATGATAAATTTAACTTAAATGCTAATTTAAAATTATTATTTTTAATAGCCTTCTTTGTAATTTTTTTTTATTTAATAATGATCTTATTGTAAAAGAATTGAGGTTTTCATCTTTTAGATTTATTATAAATTTTAATGAATACTTTTTTATCCCTTTTACAGTTCTGTGTAGTTTACTTTTAATTAATTCAATTAATATGGTGGATGGTAAAAATGGTTTATGCAGCACTATACAATTGATTATTTTAATCTTTTTAATATTTTATATTCTTAAAAATCAATATCTTTATAATAAACCTATAAATTTCTTCACTGACGAACTAGTTTTCACTTATTTATACATCGTATATCTATCAATATTTTTATTATTTAATTTGAATGGAAAAATATTTTTAGGAGACTCAGGCGCTTACCTGGGAAGTTTAATAATTATTTATTTAATTTTAAAAACTTATTCAAATAATAATATGATATTAAAGTGTGAACAAATATTCTTTCTTTTTATCCTTCCGGGTATAGACATGTTGAGAGTTTTTATTTACAGAATTTTGAAAAAAAAGAATCCCTTTCAAGGAGATAGTGAACATTTTCATCATTTATTAGAGAGCAAAATTAATAGTCACAAAATAATAACATTAATAATTGGTTTAAGTTTAATTATTCCAAATTTGGTAATAATAATATTTGGAAATGATATGCTGATGTTTCTTATTATTTATTTATCAATATATTTCTTTATAGTTAATTATTTATATAAAATTAAAAATTCAAAAGCTTAATTAACAATGACTACTAAATCTAAATTACATAACAAAATAATGTCTTATCTTTTGATTTTACTGCCTATTCTTATGATAACGGGACCTTTTCTCTCAGATCTAGCTGTTATTTTAATTTGTATACTCTACCTATTAAGTCATTTTAAAAAAGAAATACAAAGTTATTTGAAAAATTATATTTTTATTACTTTTTTAATATTCTATTTTTTGTGCATTATAAGTTCATTGTTATCTGAATATCCTTTAATATCCTCAACAAAATCTGTCTTTTATATAAGATTCTTATTTTTTTCATTAGCTATAGTTTATATATTAAATAGTAATACAGATACTTTATATAAACTTTTTATTTCTATTCTTTTATGTTTTTCAATACTGATATTTGATGGATTTTATCAATTTATTTTCAAAAAAAATTTAATTGGTTTTGAAATGTATCAAGGTCGTATATCAAGTTTTTTTAAAGATGAACTAATTTACGGAAGTTATTTATCAAAATTTTTACCTATTTTTTTATCTTTATTTTTTTTCTTAAAACCAAAAAATTATAAATTAAATATTTATTTTTCTATAGTTTTTATTTTATCTACTTTTGCAATTACCATTAGTGGAGAGAGATCAGCCTTATTTCTTGTTATAATTACATTATCTTATTTACTATTTATGCTAAAATTAAAATTTCAAACTTTGATGATTTTTTTTATTTTAATTTTTTTAGGGATATCCTCTTTATTAATCTTAAATAAATCTATACATAATCGACTAATTATTTTTACCAAAAATCAAATTGTAACAGAAAATAAAATATTCTTTTTTTCTGAGGATCATACTGGACATTATAATTCTGCAATTGACATATACAAAAATAACAACAAAATTATAGGGATAGGACCAAAAAATTATAGAAATTACTGTTATAACAACGATAAATATAAAAATAAGCCTTTTATCTGCTCATCTCATCCTCACAATACGTATATTCAAATTTTACTAGAGACTGGGATAATAGGTTTTTTAATTTTGATTACTACTTTTTTTGTACTAGTTTATTTTTCTGCGAAACATTTATATTTCAAATTATTTAAGAATAAATTTCTTTTTAACAATTCTCAAATATCCTTAATGGCATTTTATATTACAGTTTTATGGCCAATAGCTCCTACAGGAAGCTTTTTTAATAACTACTTAAGTATAATTTACTTTTTGCCAGCAGGTTTATTAATTTGGTCGTTAAAAAAACAATCTATTGAATAAAAAAAGTAAATTATTACTAAATTATAACTATTAATTTATGAATAATATATGATAATTAAAAATATAAATATTATGAACAAAAAAAGTAAAATTTTAAACTTTGATAATTATTTTAAACTTTATGAAAAATTAATTAATAATGAAGATAACAAAAGTAAAATAAATAAAATAATATATAAATTTAAAAGTTTGAAAAAGAA
>MDTG01060789.1_pt1 | contig 21873 bp, 11 predicted proteins | sample 811421 | NCBI WGS metagenome assembly MDTG01 (sample SAMN05326645, study PRJNA326480) | marine metagenome | isolation source: seawater | place: Pacific Ocean: South East | collected 2011 | reverse complement strand
CCACCGGCACCAGTCCAATTTGCCGCTGCTTCGCTAACTCTGACTTTGACATAGGTGACGTCTGGTCCAACTGCTAAACCAACATTGCCGGGTAGGGTCCAAGGTGTGGTTGTCCAAGCTAAGATTGAGGTATTATCATCGGTTAACTTGAATTTGACATAGACTGATGGTTCCTCGACTTCTTTGTAGCCCAGGGCGACTTCGTGACTGGAGTAGGAAGTACCAGTTTGTGGACAGTAAGGCAATACCTTGTGGCCTCGGTAAAGTAATCCTTTGTCGAACATTTGTTTTAGCGCCCACCAACATGATTCAACATAATCATTGTGAAGAGTAACATATGGGTTGTCTAAATCGACCCAGTATGCCATTCGTTCTGTCATTTCACGCCATGCCGACTCATAAGTCCAGACCGACTCACGGCATGCTTGATTGAAATTCGCCATGCCGTATTTTTCGATTGCTTCATTTGACATTAGGTCCATTCTTTTTTGAACTTCGATTTCAACTGGCAGTCCGTGAGTGTCCCAGCCACCTTTACGCTCAACGAGGAAACCTTCCATAGTCTTCCATCGACATACTAAATCCTTGTATGCTCGTGCCACTACATGGTGTATTCCAGGTTTACCATTAGCCGTTGGCGGTCCTTCAAGGAAAATGAACGGTGCGCCGCCTCTTCGCGATTCAATGGAGTTTTGGAAGGCATTTTCTTTACTCCATGTATCTAGTAGCGCAGTTTCAAGAGCAACGGCGTCTAATTCTCCGGCGGGTTTAGGCTTAGCCATGACCGTGCGAGTTAGGTTTTTGACTTGAACCTCACCCCTAATTTTTTGTTTTTTTATTTTCTTGACAATTTTGCCTGCCAAATCACGCGCGCACAGGATTGTAACGGTATGTTTGAAGTCCTTGCATGACTACGCTTGTCCATGTCCGCCGCTACATCTTGGCGTAGTGCCGTGTTTTTGGCAATTTTGATGGCGATCATTGGACCATTACAGATGTCAGGTAATATTGCTGTGAATTTTAGTGATTTCAATGAATTAAACGAGCAGCAAACCGTAAGTTTGTCGTTACAGGGCGCCAAACAATTTATCGAACTTGACGGAGATGGAGCAGTCAACAATGATTTTACCATTAACGTACCTAGCGATTCGCCAATCACTGACATGCAATTAAGTATCGAGCCATCGGTAATGCAAACGCAATATGGTTTCTTGTGGGATTCTGATACGGCATGGTCTAGTCCAGATGCAACTAAAAACGGGACGGTGGTTGAAAGAGACGTTTTGACGGGTTCTACCGCCGGGACACTTTGGGATTTCAATAACGGCCTCCAAGGCTGGACAGTTTCCGACCCAACATTCGTAGGTCACTGGACCTATGCTGCTAATTCATGTGGCGTTAATGGAACCACAGGTGGCTCGATTAAAACACAAGCAAACTATAACGCCCCGCATTATGCAACCTCCCCAGCAGTAAACCTCGCTGGAGCACCAACAATGCCGTTGACTGCTTGGGTATTACAAGGTTCACCTTCATTTAATGGTGGTTGTGGTGAAGAGCCGGATTCAGGAGAAGATTTACAGATACAGTACATCGACACTTCAGGAGCATGGGTGACATTAAACACATGGTCTGGCGCTACAACAGGGGGAACAGTACAACAATGGTCAACTAACTTGCCACAAGCAGCCCTTCATGCTAATACCCAGATCAGAATCAATCAAATTAGTGGCAGTGGCTCAGGTGCGACATGTTGTGATTTTTGGTTCGTTGATGACGTCCATCTTGCTTCACCACCAGAATCACACTGGATAAGTCCAACCATTGGCTGGAGTACAAGTGCGACACAACCGGTTTCCCGCAGCACTTATGCACCGATTTATCTAGATGCAATTATCCCAGATGGTGCATTTTTGAATTGGTCTATTCTCGATGGCAATGGTAACGATATCATGGGTGCATCCGGCAGTAATGACGTAATGATTCCATTGAATATGGTTGACTATGAAATGTATCCGCTCATAAGGCTGAAGTTAGAATTCACGGCATCACCAATAGGCAATGGCATCCCATTGTTACATTCAATTGGCGGAGATGGAAAAATCAGCACTAACTTCAATGGCGGAATCCTAAACAAAGACTGGGATCAGGGATGTAGCCAAGGCGGCGCTGTAAATTACCAAAACGGCCTCATTGCAACAGTTGATTGCGATTATACATCACCATGGTTCAATTCGCTGAGCCCTGCCAAGGTAATCAGCGGGCAAATCGATAACAAGGATAGTGTTCTTCAGATACGCTACTCAGAATCTGATCCTTGGACTAACTTATCTTCAGGATCGTTCACTTCATCTAACGATCAGACAATCTACCAATATCAGTTCAGGATTACTCACAATGGCTCTAATTCCACCTCTTGGCAAGCCAAATCACTATCTTGGCTAGTTAAAGGTGGAAAACATCCAGCACAGCCTGCGATCGATTTCAATCAAGATGGGTTTGTCGAATGGGGCGGCAGCGACAGTAGAGTTGGATCATGGGGCTGGCAAGACCGGTTTGAAAACGGCGAAGAAATCATCACCGTCACACCCGGAATTTCAGGTACCGATAGCGTCTCGGCATGGTTACCTAGAGACAATGTAAAATCCTTCTCAGTTGGTGTAATGGCAGAATCAGGAGTTCTTTCAGGTCTATACTTGAGAGTTGGCAATCAATTAATTGCAAATTGGACATATGATAACGTTAAGAGCGCGTATGTTACACTAAATTCATCACAACTTTATGCACTCAATTACGCTGCATCAACCGCATCTAGTGTTGGTTTTTTAGGTGCAAACTTTGTACAAATGGATTTTGAAGTCACGGGTACCGGTGGAATGAAAATGGCAGGCTTATCAATTCCTTATGAAGTGTCAATGTATATCGATTCTGACCAACAATCACCCATGGTGTTGGGAATTAATGATGCAAGGTCAACCTTATCAGATGTTGGAGGCCAACATATAATCCCTGTGCCGTTTATTTCCGACTCTGCAGGAGGTTTGCAGGTCACGCTAGATGGAGTCAATTTCTCGTCAGATGTTCAAGTCATATCCTCATACATGGAAAATCCAGTGCAAGTACTAACAACCAGTCAAACTTGGCATACTATGCATACAAACTTTGAACTCAGTGCATCGACAGCTGGCTTAGTTAGACTAGACGTAGTTGGCGAAAATAATCATGCAACTTGGTTAATCCCTACCAGTGGTGGTTCACCAATCGGACAAGGTGATAGTGAACTAGTAGAGTTACATCCAACTAACTGGCTTAACTTCACGCAAAATGGCGACGACATAAGTGTTGCAGTTCAATACCGCATCGAGCCGGGTTGGGATGATGAAGAATACCTTACCGCATCAACAAGATTAGTCTTGTCCAATGGAGTAGTATCGATTCCTGCAACGCATAGTTGGGGGAGTATAACCGGCGGATTGAAGGCTTTAGAGAACGATTTGGAGATAAAGAGCGTAACCTTTTCGACAGATCTTGGCGAATTGCCCAACGATGAATACTACTTACCAGCGGGACAAGATGTGGAAATTTCAATCGACATAGGCTTTGAAGGGTTGTCGGATAGCGAATCATTCGCTGACGGAGATGCAATACTATCTCTATACCAAGGAACCAAAGAAATTGCCAACACTACCATGATGGACGTTGACATGTGGAATTATACTGATACCGTTCCGTTTACTAATGGGGTGTTGAATTGGAGAATCGAAGTTGTGCCGGTTAGTGGCGGTGGAACCACTACTGATGCAGAATTTGAGCGAACGTTCTTTGCTGATTCAGTAATTCCATCAGTCTACTGGTCTAGTGTTGCAGCTTATGATCACAGGGTTCCTTCATCCACCCAAACTATTCAGATACAAATAACTGATCAACCTGTATTACCATCAAATGTTGGAGCTATGGTCTGGCGAGAATGGGTAAATGATTATGATTTCAATGGAATGCCAAGCCCTGGTGAATATGAGTCATTTTCCAACGTCTTATTGCCCAACGACATGACCTCTTTCGTTGGCCAGTATACGATAATACTCGATGATACTGACGGCGAAATTGGAGACAAAGTCGCCGTATATCTTACGGGTAATGACCAAGCTGGCCATCCATTAGAGAATAATGGAACTGGAGAGGAAGGAGACCATCTATTCATGTATCAACTCAAACCGGATGGTCCTCCCTCTATTCCTACTGCGGCGTTTTCATGGGAGGGTGGTAGACAGACTTGGCTACATCCTATGATAAGTTATGAGTTCGATGTCATGATGAATGAACCAAACGGTGGTTCTGACTTAATGGTTGTAGAAGTACAATTGGCATCACAACAGAATAGTGACAGACTTCCGATTTCTTGGGATTTCGTTACCGGAAAATGTACAACTACTAGCCCACATATGGTTATCGAAGATTGTGAAATGATTGGGCAAAATGGGCCATCGGGGCCATATGAAGAAGATATTACGCTAAATGTTAAATTCCATTTACTATGGACAATACCGGACTTAGGTGATACCAAGCGTGAGCCGAAATTAATCGTTCAAGACCGTGCGGGAAATTCTGATCAGCAAGCGTTCCCAACTCTTAGATGGCGCTCATCTGGAGATATGTACATCCCAGATGAGACTATTCAACTAGTAATCGAACAAGGAACTGCAGTTGAAGATGGGGCAAGAATTGCTCCAAGTAGTACATTCGAAGTATCTGGTGACGTACTTTTCTATGAGACGAAAACAAGTCCTGACTTTGATTGCCCGGTTAGCGTAAACTTTGATGGAATAACATACTCAACGGCTGCTGTAGGTGGTGTATGGACTGCAGTTGTGACCGCCTCAGAAAATTCTGGCAAGAAAGCCCTAACGTGGAACGTGGACTGTATCTCAGGGCAAGGTAATGATGTTACAGATGAATCGAATAATCGCTGGATATTAGTTGATGGTACCGGCCCTAGCCCAGTCGAGATTATCAACCCAAGACCAAATACCATCTTAGAAACAGAAACCTATGAAGTTAGAGTGGCGATAAACGAAGAGGGCGGCTTAGACATTGATTCTCTGCAACTTGAATGGTGGGTTGAGGACGCAAACACCGGAGATAGATTGCTCAACGGCTTCGAATCAATGATGCTGGAGGGCGATGATGTATCAGGCACTCAACTAGAGGTTTATGCCAATGTTGATTTGTCGGAGATTACTGACGCAATGATTCAAAATCGCCTAATCCTATTCGTCAAGATAAATGGTAGAGATTTAGCAGATAATGCCATTCTTGGAATGAATGGAGCGCCTGCCGGAAGCGAGATTGCTCAATGGGATCTCAAGTGGTTAAGGCCAGAGTTTGCTATTGGACCTCTCGATGTATCATATACCCGATTAATTCTTGAGGTCGGTCAATCAACATCGGTTCAGGCTTTGGTTAGTAACACAGGCTCACTAGATGGCACAGTTGATGCCACAGCGTACGTAGTCAGGCTAAATGGTACCAAAGAGGTGCTACAACGACCAAGTATTGATATTCCCGCAGCTGGTAAAGGATTGATTTCTATTGACTGGGTCCCCACTACGGAAGGTGTGCAGTGGATTGAAGTTGAGCTTGATAATGGGCAGACTGCCAAAGGACCGACTGTAGATGTTCGCCCAGCAAGAGAGCAAGGTTTTGTCGAAAATCTATTCGGTGACGTCAACCCGATTATTGGATCAGTCGTTGCACTAATTTTCATTTCGATAATAGTCACTGGTTTAATTTGGGCTAGAAAAGCAACTCGCGGTAAAGGTTCAGGCTCAGAATATGATTGGGATGAGTATTCCTCAGAAATTGATTATGATGACTATGATGACTATGAAGAGGAAGTCGATTCACAAACTCAACACAACACAATCGAGCCAGCAGCATCTGTTGGTGCAGCATCTGCTGCACTAGTTGGCGGAACCAAGGCGGCTACAGAGGAAGAAACTGACTGGGTAATGGGTGCCGACGGATATTGGTGGTATCATGACAAAGATACAAATGAATGGTGGTACAAAGACGAAAATGGCGACATTGTCAAATTTAGTTAGCCACGGTGAGTTAATTGTCTAGAATTATTGGTTTGCTGCAAGTCGATTCGACTGTCGGCGATTTGGCTGGCAATGCCAAACGCTTGGAGTCATTGGCTAATACTGCGAAGATTAACGGCGCTAAATTAGCTGTTGCGACAGAATTAGCAATATGCGGCTATCCGCCACGTGACCTATTACTTCAGCCAGATTTTATCACTACTTCATTTGAATCAGCCAAATCCTTGGACGTCGAGATTCCGGTATTAGTCGGTACTCCAGTGCCAAGTGACCATGAAAGAAATCTACCCGCAAATGGCGTTGTTCGCTCCGGTCTGCTCAATTCATCGCCCAATGGCGAAAATACCAATCGCGTGGTGGCCAGGAAGCAACTTCTACCATCATATGATGTGTTTGATGAGACTAGATATTTCTCACCAGCAAATCGTTCAGGGATTTGTCGTTCAATCGGCGAAATCAACCTAGGAGTAACGGTTTGTGAAGATGCATGGCAAGCAGCGGGTCTAACACCCTCAGCCTACGGCCAAGATCCGGTTGAGAGCTTGGCTGAATGGGGTCGTCAAGGAGTAACTCTCGATGCGACAGTGAACCTTTCAGCATCACCATATCATGCAGACAAAGTAAGTTCAAGAGTCAAGGTTTGTCGAACCGCAGCACAAATACTGCAACATCCATTTTTGTTAGCAAACCAAGTTGGAGCGAACGACGATTTACTGTTTGATGGCTGTTCGCTTGTGGCGTGGCCAAATGGTACAGTAGTGATTGCCCCCGCATGGCAAGAAGGCGTATTGTTAGTCGATTTAGACCGACCAGAGAATTCAAAATGGATTAGCATGGAAGCAGAAGATGCACTATCTGTAGGCATTGATTCGCTCAAGATATTGGCTGCTGATAGCGACGGCCGCGAAGATTTAGATTCGCTAATTGAAGATATTACTGATGCAGTTATTACAGGCCTAGCTGATTATTGTCGCAAATCAGGCATAACACAAATTGTACTGGGTCTGTCTGGCGGTATTGATTCTGCAGTTGCCGCATGTGTTGCCTGTGCAGCAGTAGGGCCAGGTAATGTACTTGGTATCGCAATGCCAAGTCGTTTTTCTTCACAACATTCCCTCGATGATGCAAAATACACCGCTGAAGCGCTCGGTATGGAATTTAAAATCCAACCAATCGATGAAATGCATAGCGCCTTAGAAGGTCAAATCACTGAGGTATTAGATAACGGTAACTCTGTTGCCTCAGAGAACATTCAATCTCGATTACGTGGTATAATTGTCATGGCACATGCTAATGCACAATCAAGAATGGCTATTGCAACTGGCAATAAATCCGAACTCGCTCAAGGATACTGCACGCTTTATGGCGATATGGCTGGAGGTTACACCCCACTTGGTGACTTATACAAAATGCAGGTTTACGCTCTAGCCGAAATTTTCAATCAGCGAGCCAAACAAAATGGACTACAGCCACCGGTTAACCAGTCGACTTTGACCAAACCACCATCGGCTGAACTAGCACCCGATCAAAAAGACGAAGATTCTTTGCCACCATACCAAGTATTAGACGAAATTCTACGACTTCATATCGAGCATACGATGGATGCTGATGACATCGTTGCCGCTGGCCATCCAAGATCAGTAGTTATCGATGTCTTGACAAGATTAGAACGTAATGAACACAAACGCTGGCAAATGTCTCCAGCACCGCGTGTGACTAGCAAAGCCTTCGGTCAAGGCTGGCGCAGACCATTAGCATCTAGGCATGATTGGCGTGGTTGACTTCGATGGTCATAAAAATCAATTGCACTACCTCGCAACATGCCGGCCTCAGTAGTCAATATTGCAGGCTACCGCTTTGCCGATATGCCTGACCGAGATGTCTTAAGGCAACCATTGAGAGATTTGTGCCAAGAATTAGAACTCAAAGGAACAATTTTATTGGCTCATGAAGGAATCAATTTCTTCCTCGCTGGCAGTCAGAACTCTATCGGTTCCTTCGTTGAATGGCTCGAGGCAGATCCTCGCTTCACCAATATACCACTAAAGATTTCATATTCAGACTATCAACCATTTCGTCGGATGAATGTCCGCTTGAAGAAGGAGATTATCTCGCTAGGTCTTGATCATATCAAACCGGCAGAAATGACCGGTCAGGAGATTACTCCAAAGGAGTTTAAACAACTTCTTGATAACGGAGAGGAAGTAATAGTTCTTGATACTCGCAACGAATATGAATGTCGTATTGGCACCTTTGAGAATGCTTTTGAATTAAACATCAGGTCATTTAGAGACTTCCCAAGAGCAGTAAGTGAGATGGATGAAGATTTGAAAGATAAACCAGTTGTTATGTTTTGCACAGGTGGAATCCGTTGTGAAAAGGCCAGTGTCGTAATGATGGATGCAGGATTTTCCAATGTCAAACAGTTGAAAGGTGGTATTCTTGGCTACTTCGAAGAAGTCGGTGGCGATTACTGGAATGGCGACTGCTTCGTCTTCGATAGACGAGTAGCGGTCAACCCACAACTCGAAGAAACCGATGTTGTACAATGCTTTGCCTGTCGTGAACCACTTATGGTTGAAGAACAAAGTACTGGTGAGTATGTAATAGCGCAATCTTGTCCATATTGCTCAGACAAGAAGTGAATTACCAGATGAGCCATTCATCTTGTAATGTCAGCGGGCTCCAAAGGTGCAATTCCACACCCGAGACTCCATTGTCAGCCACAAATACTACCAACTCTTCGTTACCAATTAGTGTACCATAACCAGCAGCATCTGAATTATTCCCTGCCCCAGACCATGGGTCGTAGACCAACTCTGCTTCCAGTGTCAGTGTGTCAAAACTCCACAGACAATGCCCGGTGTCAACTCCGTTAACTTCCCCATTGGCAACGATTAGCAGGTGGTTGTTGACAGGTAACATACTACGAATTTCAGCAGAACCCATGCCTGGTTGGAATTCATGCATAACTTTAGTGCCGGAACTAGTACCGTCACTCATACACAATTCTTCTGCAGTAGCGCCGGTGATGCAATCAAACCATAAATTGCCATTTGCCATAACAGCATCAACTCTTTCGCTAGGTGCAACAACCAAACTGGATAGCTCAACTAGATTGCCAGTCTGTAAATCATAACTCCATACAGTAGGATCAACTGCGGATATTTGGGCGTCAAAAATTATCTTATTATCTATCAGATTCAATCCGAGGTTTTCTCCAACATTGGTTGGTGGATTGCCGTTGCTTTGTAGTGACATACTGGTAAGCCATGTGTGACTGCCAGAGGAATTTAATTGAACCAGTTGTCTTCCATTAATGCCATCTTCAGCAACTACGATTGCGTAATCTCCAAATGGTATAATCGAGTTTGGCGTACTATCTTCAAAATTGTTCAAGTCCCAAGACATGAATTCGCCCTCATCACTTAGATAATGCATTTCATGGCCAATATCATCATGAATTCCCGACAGCCAAATGCCGTGTTCGTCTACGGCAAACGAGGTTTGGGCATGAGTAGAGAACTTTGCTTGAGTAAGATCTAGGTTGATTTGAGTAGTCAATTCGAAGAATGGTGCATCAAATATATTGTAGACAGACTGACCGTTTGTCCACATTAAATCAAAATTAGAATCTGAAAATATTAGGCCATCCATCCATTTCTCAGCTACAGAGTCAGCAATAATACCGTCGCCACTGTATCCGGTCAGTTGTTGAGTGCCACTTGTAGTTAGGTTGGTAATCCATAACTCTCGGCCGTTTACTCCATTGTCGGCATCAAACAACCACAATTCTTCATCGTTAACTGAGACCGGAGTAAATCCAAGGTGTAATCCAGGGCTTGAATCTGCACTGCCTGGATTTAGGTCAATCAACTGATTGGTAGAGGTAATGGTGCCTTCACTGGTCCATAGTTCACAACCTGAAGCACTGTCGCTGCCAGCAGAAATTAGCATATTATGTACCGTTGACCAAGCAAATTCCGAACATTGACTGGAAAAACTATCAGAAACGCCAGGGAATAAATCGGAAATTGGGCCATAGTTCAACTGTTCACTGCAAATTTTTAGTGATTCAACAATCTCATCATCATGCATTAATTCATCATCAGCAACTCCCGCACCACTACCATCATCAACACCAAAATTGATCACAACACCATTCGAACATAGGTAAGGCGGTGGAGCAATTCGCTCTACTAAGGCAGAATGTCCACTGGTACCGTCAATACCGTTAGCCCCATTGATGCCAACCATACCGTTGCAAACAAATTCTGAATTATGTATCTCCTCTGAGTCAAGAGTATCATTGGCATTTAGGTCTAATCCGGTGGAAATTAGTATTCCACCATGAGGACAAGATTCGTTACCGTATTCGATGATAGAAGTGTTAACCAAACTGTCTATTCCCGGCAGTCCGTTTGGACCAGTTGCACCCTGAGGGCCAGAAAGACCTTCTTTACCATGGCATAATCTAGTGGTTGAAGTAACCTCATCCTCCTCTAAGATTCCGTTACGGTTGCTATCACTGCCAATGAAAATGTCAGCCCCGCCTTCAGTGCAAATGTGGTCAGCTTCACGTCCAGCAGTCCTAACCAATACTTCCGTGCCATCAGCACCAGCATTTGATGAATCATCCAATGAATCAATTATGGTAAAGGAGTAGGCGGATAGTATCAAGGCGATGATTATCGAGACGGTTTGCAGCACTAGCATTGCCTTTTTCTTCGGTGAATGTGTATCATGCTCTTCCATTTGCTCGTCGGTTAGGCGGCCATCGATTGGTGGCACTGGTTTTAATGGTGAGTTATTGGCAGGTTCTCCTGCAATAGAACTAATCCGATCATTCTGATAACTATTAGACATGATGATACCTCACAACCTCAATGATATCAAAACTTCCGGTTTAATCAACAACTAAACCAATCTGTTAGGGGTTTAGTTCATGAGATAGTTAGTACAGCCAAGTATCATGGACTTACCTAGTAGGCTGGCTGCACAACTTGCCGGTAAGGAAGGTAAGACGCGTCAAAAGGCTGCTCGTCTCGTGGTAGATTTGGCTGAAATCGCTAATGCAGAGGGCTTCATTGAGGTTGATAATGCGCACGTTTCAGGTGTTTCAGTGATTACTGGCGGACATGGTCTGCGACGATTTTTGTCTGATTTATCCGACGATAAGGATGGCCAAGTAGCCATTACAACTACTCTAAATTCAGCCGGTTGCGATAAGGAGAAAATGCAGGAAATGGACATTGATTGGCCTGACTTTTTAGAGCAACAATTTGAGATTATTCATGCCTATGAGCGTTTAGGTATCGAGGCCACATTGTCTTGTACGCCTTATGACAGAGGTATAGAGCTGGATTCTGGCATCGCTTCTTGGGCTGAGTCTAATGCCGTTTGTTTTTCTAACTCTTGGACCTCTTTAATCACCAATCGAGAATCTGGGTTATCGGCTCTAGCAACTGCATTAACCGGATTTGCCCCTAAGTGGGGTCTACATTTAGAGCATAACAGAATGCCGAATATTTTGGTCAATATCGCTTGTGAATTAACCGAACTTGCTGATTGGTCAATTTTGGGTGATTGGATTGGAAAACAGGTCAGGCCAGATTGGGATCTGTCCTGGGGGCCGATGCCATTCATACGGGGTATGCCAAAGCATGTCTCATTTGCCAGTAAGAAAGCATTGACTGCAGCAGCCGCCAACTATGGCTGTCCCATGTTATGGGCCGAAGGTCACAGTGCAGACCCCCCACTTGCCAAAGATGCAGCTGGCAATTGGCTAGAGCCAGAAGCAGGCTGGGCTGGAGTGCTAGAATTTACCGAGCAGGATTTAGCACAACGCTATCAAGATTTAGCACCCCAAGGCCAAGTTGATTTGGTAGTTATTGGCTGTCCTCAAGCAAGTATCGAGGAGATTCGACGTACGGCATCAGCGGTTCGCTCATATGCAGAAATGGGGGCAAAAATACCGAACAACAGATTGTGGCTATTCACTAGTGGTGAAAATTACCAATTGGCCGCCGATGATGGTTGTATTGACTTGTTGGAAGATGCCGGAGTGGTAATTTTGCAAGACACTTGCCCTGAAGTTACTCCTTACAATCGCCAGCACTACAATCACTTGTTGACTAATTCACTAAAGGCTGAACATTATTTGACTAGTGGATTAAACAGAATTCCTACTAGTGTGATGACTATACAAGATTGCGTAGCCCACGCATTCAACCCTGATTTATCAGCCGGTGAGAGGCCAACTATTTCGGCCAAAGCCCAGCCGCAACATCAATCATCTAAGACCAAACAGAGTGGTGATTTCAGCGCAGTTGGTAACGGTCTATCCTCTCAGGGTGATTTCACAATCACCGGAAAAGCCATGTCGACAGATGTTGCAATCACCTATTTGGGTTATGTTAACCGTGATAATGGAGTAATAGAAGAGGTTGGCCATCCACTTGACGGACAAGCTATTGAGGATACAATTTTGATTTATCCCAAAGGTTCAGGCTCAACTGTTGCACCGTACGTTTTGATGGGTCTAATCTATACTGGTAAAGGCCCTAAGGGTATTGTCAACCGTGATGTATGCTCGCTAACTATTCCAGCATGTTCATTGCTTGACCTTCCATATGGCCACGGTTTTGCAACCGATCCGTGTATGGAGATTAACACCGGCGACTTGGTAGAAATGCGCAAAGTTGGCGATGCAGTTACTCTCACAGTGTTAGAGCGAGCCGATTAAAATGTCAGATATGCGTATTTTAGTTACCGGTGGCGCGGGATTCATTGGCTCATCACTGTGTGAAAAATTAGTAGCAATGGGCAATAATGTAGTGGCAATTGACTCAATGTTTCGTGGCAGTGAGGCTAATCTTGAATCGATTTTAGAAAGCGATAATTTTGCTTTATACGCCGGAGACGTCAGGGATGTTGATGACTTAGACTCATGCGTCGAAGCGCTGGGTGGCCTTGATTTGATTTTTCACCTGGCGGCAATCAATGGAACAAAGTGGTTTCACGAAGCGGCACACTCAGTAATTGATGTCAATATCAATGGAACTCTTCGAACCTTAGAACTAGCCATGGCTTACGATGCAAAATATGTCTTTGCCTCTTCTCCTGAGGCATTTGGTGAGCCGCTTTCCCAACCGTTAACAGATGGCGATTCAATGGTATTCACTGACCCCAGTGAGCATCAAAGACATTCATATGGCGGCAGTAAATATCTTGGAGAGATTGCTTGCCATCATGCAGTTAGGGATGGACTTGATGTGCAAATAGTAAGGCCATTCAATGCCTATGGTCCTAGATTAAACGGTGATGAATACGGCCAAGTTATTGCCATGTTTTTCCAACAGTTGATTGAATCAAGAGAACTTAATGTCCACGGTGATGGTACACAGACTCGTAGTTTTACTTGGATTGACGATATAGTGGATGGATTTGTTCAAGCTGGAATGCAAGATGTGCCATCAGGTGGCGTATACAACATCGGCTCTACAGAAGAGATTTCAATTCAAGATTTAGCAAAAAGAATTGCCAAATTCACTGATGAAGTAACTATCTCTAATGGTGAAGGGTATCATGGAGATGTCAAACGAAGATTGCCAAACACGAGTAGTAGTGAGAAGTTACTAGGCTGGAAATCAACAGTATCGCTTGATGAAGGATTAGAATTGATGTGGCATTCACTCAATCTTTAGGTCCGTAGTGTTTGTCGACTTTCTTTGACCAACCATCTGGTGCCGCCATTATGTTGTCCATGCCGTGCTGGGTCAATACATCTAATCCGGTTGCGGGGATTTTATCACTAGAGGTCCAAATGTGTGTTACTCTCATTACGGCGAGTCGAGCGACTGCATTAGGTAGCTCCTTTTCCTCAACGAGTTCAACTTCGATTGCCGCAATGGCTTGCTTGATTAGTAATTCATTCTCATCGTGTGGAGTTATGTCAATTAAGTCCCACTCACTTTGGTCTGGGAGGATTGGGCTGCCGGCCATATCAATCCAATCAACTGCCTGAAGGGTACTTGGCATTACGTGGAGAATAGCCTTGCCAGTTTGCCTCATGTTGAGCAGCGTTCCACGGTATTCCTTGCGCTTATTTTTGCTGAATGATGCGATGAACAGCGGCGGCGTATTTGAAACCCCCATGACGGAACTCAACGGGGCGAGATTTTTGATACCATTTTCATCGACTGTTGATGCTAAAATCAACGGCCTAGGTGAGACAATACCAGCGAGCCATGCTGAACGTTGCGGGTGATCCATATCCATTATGTCAATACGTTTGGCTTGACTCAAGTCAGAGGACTCCTCACGCTCAAACCATCGGTCAAGCTTTCCAGTGTGAATTTCGTCTATCGAGTGTTGAGTAAAATCAATGTAGGTTTCCCAAGCAGGAATAAGGTCGACTTCACCACGCTGCTTCTTACGCTCAATTGATGCATTTGCGTAATCGATACATTTGGTAAGGAAGTCCGCAACCACTGCTTTTCTATCCATCCAATCACCGCCAAAAGGTCCAAATTAATTAGCGCTTGTCCTCATATTCCTGTCTGCTCATTAGATAAGTCGCTGGATTACCAGCCCAAACTTCGTTGCCTGGTAGGGATTTTGTCAGCACCGATCCAGCAGCCAACACGGCATTAGCACCAACATTACAGCCCGGCACTATGGTTGAGCCACCGCCAATTACCGCTCCGTCGCTGATAGTTATCGGTTGCCAAAATTGTTTGTTGCCTGATGGAGGATAGCGATCGTTGAGAAGGGTTGCGTTTGGACCGATAAATACTCTATTGCCTAATATACAGCAATCTGCGATGTAGGCGCCACCTTGGATTCTACAACTATCGCCCAACTTAACATCTCTTCCAATGTGGGCTAATGCACCGATTGAGCATTCTGCACCGTTCTCAAGCCGTTCACCGATTTTACATGGAAGCCAAGCAACGCTATTGTTAGGCAAATCAATCCTATCGTTAGGTACTGAGTCTGCCGGCACACAATCGCCTCACTCAATACCAAGTTCAGCCATTATTTTGTCAACGTGACCCTTAGCTCTTACACCGTAACCTACCCATTTTAGCACTCCATCATTGCCGATGACAAATGTAGATCGTGAGGTTCCCATGTAGGTTTTACCATACATACTCTTTTCTCGCCAAGTGCCGTAGGACTCGTGCAGTGAAATGTCTTCATCCATCAACAACGGGAAGTTCAATTCTTGCTTAGCAATGAATTTATCATGGGATTTTGCTGAATCCTTTGACACACCAAGCACGACATAATCTCCTTTGTTTAAGCGTGCCATTGAGTCTCTGAAGTCGCATGCTTGAGTTGTGCACCCTGGGGTTGAATCCTTGGGGTAAAAGTACAGTATAACGGATTTTCCATCTTCCATATACTTCCCTAGCGAATGGGTATTTCCTGCAGAATCCTCGCAAGAAAATTTCGGTGCATTTTGGCCAACTTCGAGATTTTTTGAATCGCTCATGGCTTAACCTAGTGGACTTTATTGATGAATTATTGCTTTCTTTCATATTTTCACAATAATGACTAATTTTCTTGATAATGTGGTGAAAAACAGTGCGGAAATAAGTTTCTATTGCCTTTTTATTCATATTGCATTATTTTTGATGCATATTGAGTGACACTCCCCATAGCAACCGATTCTTTGAATAACTGCCTTGTACAACGGATAACTATGGTAGGGCTACGTCTGTCTCGTCGAGCCCGAAAATTCCTCAAGCGAATCCAGCGTGCCCCTGGGAAATATGAGTTGCAAGAAATCGCCTCGACGATCCAAGCAGAGTTGGATAAGCGTCATGTATCCTATGACGAAGCCCTAACGCTTGGTAACATCATCCAACACAGGGCAGACCAATTCATCGATGACGACACCATCGTATATGCAATTTCAGACAGAGATGCATATCGCAGAACCCTCGAACTTTACCTAAGAGATGCACTACTCACCAAAACGGAACAATTGCTACTGTGGGAGGAACGTCGCAGACTAGGTATCAGCGATAGGGATCACGAACGCTTACTGGAGCAACTTTTGGCTCAGTGGCGCAAACAAGGCAAGAAGGTCAACATCGACAGTTTCGAGGTGCCAAGGGAAGGAGGTGAAGCATCTGCTTAATCGTGGTAAATCTGCAGTAGCATTCCTACTGTTATTGATGCTAGTCGCTCCAATGGCGACACCTCTGGCATCTGCAGATTCTAAAACTTCAGCCCGTAGTACCCCTGATTTTGCTGTGACATCATTTACCTTAGATGGTGCTGGCTCGGTTCAAGATGGTGCCAATATTTACGTGGAAAATGCCACACATACTGCTAGAATTGTAGTATCAAATACCGGCTCAGCGTCAGGTAGCGTGGTAGTTTCATTGTACCACCAAGGTTCATCATCCTCAACCAAATCTTTAGTGTCTTCAATTGGCCCAATAACAATTGCTCCAGGAACCTCTCATACACCTATCGGAATTAGTTGGACAGCATCGCCGGGCAACGGGCAAAAATTGTTTGCCGAAACATTCTCGCTGGAAGATCCAAACTCCGGCAACAATGAAAACACACTCATGTTTGATGTAAGAACCGCACCTAGATATTTGGTTGGCACCGTGTTAGGAGATAGTCTACCAACACCTGCAGCAGGTCAAGCAGAAGCAGTAATTCCAAGTGGCACCACAACAATCAACGCAACAGTACTGAACGAAGGTGTTGAACAAATCACCGCTAACCTTGAACTCCATTTTGCCGATACGAATTCGGCCACCACTGTTACCTTGTACTCGGGGGAAATCCTCATTCAACCTGGCTCTTTGCTCAACAATCCTATCTCTAGTAACACAAGTTACGCACTCAACACAGGTTCATTCTCGTTTTCTGGCGTTTGGACACTAACCGCATCAGTTATTTTCAACGGCAGCGATGGTTGGACAGATACACAACAAATCAGCGTTACAAACGTCCGATTCTCAGAATATGCTGCTACACTGTCGACGCCGGCTGACAGAACAACTGAACCCGGTTTGACAACAACGCTGAACTTCTGGCTAACAAATACTGGAACGCAGGATGATTTCTTCAACATTGGCATTACTTCTACTCAAGGTTGGGCTGACTTAACGCTCGATGGCGGTCAAACCGCAAGTTTTTCGCCCGGAGTTACCATCAGCATACAAGTAGCTGTAACAGTACCTTCAACTGCCGCTAGAACCGATATCGATACTGTTGTATTGACCTTGACTTCGGTTAATGACCCGAACACTCCTAGGTACAGTCTGACAGCAACTACGCTAATTATGGCAGGAGAAACCTATGTCGCAGCAATAACTATGCCCAACACCGCTCAAATTGTCGTACCCGGTGATGAGGTAGGATTCGATGCTACCATAATGAACGACGGCAACGCACCAGGAACTTTCCAATTAATCGCTGGATTTTCAACAGCATCAAGCCGTTGGAGTGTTAGACTAGGTATGACGACAACCACAATCCTCGCAGAAGATGAATCCCAAACATTTTCCGTCAACATAACAGTTCCGCCGGTGAAAATGCCACTTGATCAAGCGGATCACAATCGAGAAGGAGATACAATGAGCGTTTGGGTTCAAGCAATTCCAACTAATGGAGGTGTTCCCGTCACAGCGAGTACCCCATTGACTGTTGCGCCGGTCATAGTAGTAGATCCAGGGCTCACTGCGGAATCAATTAACCTCGAAGTACAAGATGTAATCGACGCCAAAAATGGCAACGGCCTTGAATTGTTCAGGCAGATGAATATTGAAGTTCGCCATAATCTAAACAATCCTTTGGTCACAACGGTAGATGGCTTAGTCGAAGCAGGTAACATGACATTCACTCCTGCTAACAGTGGTGGTTTTGCCGAGGCAGACAGATGGAATGCCAGCGTGTCAAATGAATCGCTAATTTCAATGACCCTTGGTACTACCAAACTCGGAGCATTGGGGGTTCAAGGCCCAGATGGAGATTATCCACTAGCGGGTACCATCGAAATTCCTGTCGTGGCATCAATACCAAATCCGCCACTGATTCCTAATCTTGTCACGCCATCTGTTGAGCGCAATATTACCATCACAGTGCCATCGATAAAAGGCGCTGATATAGTCGACCAAGGTCCGTTTGATGTGCCGCTTGGCGAGATGACGTCAATCCCATTATTGCTAGAAAATACAGGTAACGACCTAACATCGTACAGGCTTTCTGTTCTCGACGACCTCCCAGATGGCTGGGTAACATCGGTAAATACCACGACAGCAACATCTGATACAATAATCGACTTGGATGCCGAAGTTGCCAATTATCCACAGCCAGGAAATCAGCATATGCGTGATTTTGAATTAAAGGTAACAACCGACCCTCTGGCTGAAGCATATTCAATTCAAGATGTTAATATCAAAATTGAAGATAGTACATCTGGCATTTTAATCGACATAATTCCGGTATCGATCAGAGTAGGGCCGTATGTCAATGCGTCACTTTCGCCAACTAACCAAACAGTTAACATCAATACCACATTAGCAGAAACACCGCTCACGAGAGTCTACATAACCAACACTGGAAACACTCCAACAATCTACTCTCTATGGTTGGATGATTCCCAATCCGGCGAGGTAAATTTCAACCTTGAGAGTCCTAATCAAATTTTAGTGGCTCCTGGCTACACTGATTCCGTCAAGGTTAGATTATCAGCCACTAACGATGCAGACTCAGACGGATATTATGTGGCAACTCTGTGGGTGGCAACAGATACCGGTGTAAATTTGAGCGCTAACATTGTTGCTAATGTTAGTGAGCAAAGGGATCTAAGAATTGATGCCCCGTTCGAGATAGGTGTATTGCCCGGACAAGATCAAGTAGTCAATTTTACCGTGACCAACTCGGGTAATTTAGAAGAGACCTTTGATGTAGAAGTAGCAGTTGATGGTGGTTGGGTCGTTATCCCAGCATCACAAACTATGACTTTGCCGTTCGATGATGAAACTCAAGGCAGCGTGACAGTCACAGTTCCCGAGTTGGGTGATGGGATCTCCCTGAACGATGGTTCAGTGCACAACCTCACCATACGTTTGGTAGATCCGGCAACTGATTTGACTGCGGGAATGGCAACGGTTAGAATGCTTATTTCCCCGATGTTCATACTAGATATTGTCGATTGGCAGGAAGAAATGCTTTACCACAGATATTGGAATAGAACCTTTACTGCGACAGTAATTAATATGGGCAATAGAGATGTAACCGTCGATTTAGCATACGAAATCAACAAGCCAGGTGGAGTGATTGAAAGCAATGAATGGAGTCTTGCTCCAAATGCACCCAGTTCATTATTCATGCCAGTTGGCCAAAATGTCACTTTCTCATTTGTCGTTCAAGGAATAGATATTAGCCCTGATTTGGGATTATTCGCCTCATTAACAGTTCACCTAAAGCCACAAGACGCAAACGTTGATGGCGAAGGATTCCTTAATTCAACACTCAAGATGTCGAGATTCTTTGCGCCGAGTGACATTGACCTGAAACCTGATGAAACTGATGGACCAATGGAAGTTAACATCGTCTATTCACACATCCCTATCGGAGCCTCAAATGCAGTTGCCTATGAACTGGAACTTTGCTCAGCAGAGCGTTTGTTTGACTTTGGGCAGGCCGGATTAGACGAGTCATTATATCCTTGGTCATTCACATTGGTTGTTGATGAATCCACTTCAGTTCCGTTGTCATTAGACCCAGAGGGTTGTGGCACAACATCTGCTGGTGCAGAGTCAAGAATACAACTGCCAATAAGAGATGCTTGGGATACCAGCAACCCGCTTAGAATAATCGTTGATGCACCAAATCGTCCAAACATCATCACAGAAGACGGTTGGGATCTGACTTTCAGACTATTCCACCCGGCAGAGAATAATGGCTACACGGTATTCAACGAGTCAACCTTCACCTTCCAATTAGATGTCTTTGCCGATCCAAGCGTAACCGAGGTTTGGATTAGTTCAGGAACGATGGAAGAGGGGACAGATGCAATAATTAGTGCTAGAATCCGTAATGATGGAACTGCCAAAGCATTATTCTTCACGGCCTCACTTGAATGTTCAGGTTCTACCGTCAATACACAAGTCGACCCAATCCTTCAACTTGGTCCAAACGAAGAAGTCGTGGTGAGTTGGGAGGTGACTTCCAATACCATTGATTGGTGGCGCCAATCAATCGATGGTACATGTGTCGTACAGTTAGATACTGAAATGCTGACCAAGAATGTCGAGGGTAACGACCGCTATGTCTACAAAGACGAGGTATATTCTTGGTCACCTGGTCAATCCTCATCTTTCGTTGCGTTGATTATTTTTGCACTGGTATCTCTAGTACTTGCAAGACTCAATGGACAAAATGATAAATTTAGATTGTTCTCAATTTATTCGGGCGTCTTAGCATTTGGTTTTGCCTTCCACCTATTCAACATAATCTACTGGGGTCCAATAGTGCTTGCCTTAGCTGCATTGTGGATTTGGCGCATGACTTGGATGAGCACTGATGAGTTCAGACTAATCCACGAAGACTACCAAAGAGCGAGAAAGGGAGTGTCAACGCTTTATGCTGACCATTTCCAAGCTTTGGCCGACAGTAGAAGGCAACTAAGGGTAATCTTGGCACTGCCAGTATTCGGTTTGCTTGGAGTAGTTCTAGGAATTCCACCACAAATTGATACAAGTCAAGAGAATCTAATGACCATCGCCGCATATGTAGTGATTCTATCAATAGGGGTTTGGATTCTCGTACGCCGTGCAGATTCGATATACGGAACACTATATGGCCGATTGACAGATATTGAAGTAAAAGCCATTCGAATCGAAAGAGATTTATCGGACCCAGCACGATTACTAAATGACTTAGCAAATGATGGGATCAATCTCGATGCAATTTTCGAAGATTTACCAACAGGTGGCGAACTTGGAATGGAAGAGGAGGTGAGAGAAGATGTCTGAAGAAAAATCTGATGACGGCATAAACTTCGACCTCGATGATATTCTCGACGAAGAATTCGTTGAGGAGATTCAAATCGAAGATATTGAGATGGAGCATGAATCCACCAATGCTGACGATAACGGTGAAGAACAGCGTAGCGGAATATCCTTCCAAGACCAAATGCGAGAATACATGGAGAGTCTAGAGGATGAAATATTTGAACAACCTCCTGCTCAAGTTGAAGAAAAGCAAGAAGCAATGGAAGAACCCGAAGTTCAAGAGGCGCCTGTTGGTATAATTGAGGCAAACGAGCCATCTCCAGCAGCAATTACTGAGGTAGAGAACAGGATAATGTCGGCTACTAGAGACCTAGATTCTCTAGTTCAAGGTGTCGTTCAACAAGATAGTAACTCATTAGCAGCGACTGAAATTGACATAATGGAAGCCAAGAAATATCTTACAATGCACAAACTAAAGCGTGCAAAACTAAGCGTCAAGAAGGCTGAAAAGGCACTTGTTACCTTGGAAGAAGACGTCCTATACTTGCGTCGAAGTATCGCCATGCTTCATCGTTTGTTGAAAGAGAAAAAGATCGACAGAATTGAAGCAGAAAATATTCTTCTTGGATTGAGAAAGGCAACTTCTGCTGCTGAGATTGGCGATGTTGGGCAAGCGGCTACTGAAATAGAATTCCTCGTTGACGACCTAATTGGCGGCAATACCTCAACCCTAAACCCATTCTTCTTCCGACATTTCTGGTTAGGTGTCGATACTAGAT
>MDTG01260414.1_pt1 | contig 21874 bp, 32 predicted proteins | sample 811421 | NCBI WGS metagenome assembly MDTG01 (sample SAMN05326645, study PRJNA326480) | marine metagenome | isolation source: seawater | place: Pacific Ocean: South East | collected 2011 | reverse complement strand
TAATATTGATAATAGTATCTCTTTTAGAGCAAATGGATCAATTCAAAAATTTGACGGTTTTTTAAAATTATATCAAGAAACAAAGGAAGATGATGAAAAAAAAGACGATCATGAAGACGATGAAAATATTTTACCTGATGTAAAGAATGGCGATAAATTAAAATTAGACAAAATTGTTGATGAACAACATTTTACCAATCCGCCTCCAAGATACTCTGAAGCTAGTTTGGTAAAAAAATTAGAAGAACTAGGAATTGGTAGACCTTCAACTTATGCAAGTATCATTTCTGTACTATCAACCAGAAACTATGTAGAGCTAATCAATAAAAAATTCAATCCAACAGACCGCGGTAAATTAATTACAGCTTTTTTAGATAAATTATTTAATAAATATGTTGATTATAACTTTACAGCTAAACTAGAAGATAGTTTAGATGATATTACATCTGGAAAGATAAATTGGATTGATGTGTTAAGTCAATTCTGGAATCAATTTAATTCTAATGTAAACGAAGTCAAAGAACTAAGGACACGAACTATTTTAGATATGCTAAATGAAAGTTTAGCTGATATTATTTTTGATAAAGATGAAAAAGGCCAAGTATTAAGAACTTGTCAGTGTGGTGGTGAATTAAGTTTGAAAGTTGGTAGGTTCGGTGCTTTTATTGGATGTGCAAATTATCCAGAATGTAAGTTTACTAGACCATTATCTCGTATTAAAGCTGCACAGGAGGATTTCATGTCAGAACCAAAAGACATTGGTGAAACTGATGATGGAAAAAAAATAATTTTGAAAAAAGGTAGATTTGGTCCTTACTTACAGGTGGGAAATATCGAAAAAGACTTTAAAAACTTTTCAATACCCAAAGGTATATCACCTAATGATATTGATCTAAATAAAGCTAAATTTCTATGTGGATTGCCAAAAGTTCTTGGTAAATATCCTGAAAATGATGAAGATATAACGTTAAATAATGGAAGGTTTGGTCCCTATGTTAAATGTGCAAATAAATCTGCTACATTAGAATCTCCTGATGATATTTTCTCAATTGGACTAAATAAGGCTGTGACTTTAATTGCAGAAGCAAAGCCTGGAAGACGATCATCTAATGAAATTAAAAGTTTAGGTGAACATCCAGAAGATAAAAAGCCCGTTAAGGTGATGAAAGGTCAATTTGGTCCTTATATTAAATACAAAGCCATTAATGCAACAATTCCTGATGACAAGGACCCTAATGATATTACAATGGAAGAAGCTCTAGTATATATTGATAAAAGACTTGAATATGATGCACAAAAAAAAGGTAAAAAACAGAAAAAAGTTAAAAAAATAAAAAAGAAAAAATGAGTATTGAAGAAAATTTAAAGAAATTAAATCTCTCTATACCTGCGGCGCCAGATCCAGTAGGAAATTATGTTGCTTATGTAAAGTCAAATGATTTAATTTTTATTTCTGGACAATTGCCCATTGATACAAACGGTAAGCTTTTACAGGGTAAAATTGGTAAAGATTTAAGCCTTCAAGATGGTCTTCAAGCTACCAAAATAGCTATCTTGAATGTATTAGGTCAATTACAAAAAGCAACGGGCAATTTAAATTTAGTAAAGAGATGTGTTAAGATTGTTGGATACTATAATTGTACCGAAAGTTTTAAAGATCATCCAAAACTACTAAATGCCGCCTCAGACTTAATCGTAAATATATTTAATGAAAACGGAAAGCATGCAAGAGCGGTTATTGGAGTAAATTCTTTACCTTTGAATGCTGTAGTTGAATTGGAAACAATTTTTGAAATTTAATTCCAACCTTATACTTTTTCAGACTTTTCAGATTTAGTAATCTTTTTGTAATTAAAAGTAATTTTTTTGTCTTTAACGTCTACTTTAACATATCCTCCATCAACCAGTTTTCCATGTATTATCTCATCTGCTAAAATTTTTTTAATATTATCATCAATATATCTTGAAACAGGTCTAGCGCCCATAGTTTTTGAATAACTCTTTTCACAAATAAGATCACTCGCCATATTGGAAAGCTCAATAATTATGTCTCTTGCATTTAGTTGTGACTCTAATTCTAGTATAAATTTACTTACGACTTGTTTTATAATTGATTTGCTCAAACGATTAAAACTTATAATAGAGTCTAATCTATTTCTAAATTCAGGGCTAAAAACTTTATTTATTGTATCCTGATCTATCGTATCATTTTTTTTATTTGAAAAACCAATTTGATCTCTTTCAAGTTCGACGGCACCAATATTACTCGTTAGAATCAAAATAACATTTCTAAAATCAACATACTTACCATTTTGGTCCTTGAGTTTTCCATAATCCATAATTTGAAGTAGAATATTAAATATATCTGGATGCGCTTTTTCAATTTCATCAATAAGCAAAACACAATATGGGTTCTTTTCAATAGCCTCTGATAACTGACCACCTTGGTCAAAACCAACGTAACCAGGTGGTGAACCTATTAATTTAGAAATTGTATGTTTTTCACTAAATTCTGACATATCAAATCTTACGAGCTCTATTCCTAATGTATAGGATAGTTGTTTTGCTAATTCAGTTTTCCCAACTCCTGTTGGTCCATTAAATAAATAATTTCCAATAGTTTTTTCTGAGTTTCTCAAACCTGACCTTGAAAGTTTTATTGATGAACATAGAGCATCAACAGCGTGATCTTGGCCATAAATTAATCTTTTTAAGTTTTTATCTAAATCTTTTAGGTAATATCTGTCATTCGTAGTTATACTTTTTTCAGGAATTTTTGTGATTTTAGCAACAATCTTTTCAATATCATTTTCATCTAATAATTTTTTCTTATCTTTGTTAGGTCTTAAGTTTTCATAAGCTCCTAGCTCATCTAAAATATCAATAGATTTATCAGGAAGCCTTTTATTCCCAATGTATTTAGCAGAAAGATCAACAGAAGCTTTAATGGCACCGTCACTGTATTTCACGTTATGATATTCCTCATACCTATCTCTGAGTCCAAACATAATTTTATACGCCTCATCAACAGTTGGTTCCGGTACGTCAATCTTTTGAAACCTCCTTTGTAAAGCACGGTCTTTTTCAAAATTTGAGCGGTATTCTGAAAAAGTTGTTGAACCAATACACTTAATTTTTCCAGTTTGTAAAGCTGGCTTTAACATATTCGCAGCATCCATAGAATTACCGGTAGTTGTGCCTGCTCCAACTAAAGTATGAATTTCATCAATAAACAAAATATAATTATTATTTGTCTCTATTTCAGTAATAATTAATTTTAATCTTTCTTCGAAATCCCCTCGATATCTTGTTCCTGCCAACAAAGAACCTAAGTCTAGTGAAAAAATTGTTGAACCCTTTAACGGATTAGGAACATTACTGTTAATTATCCTTTTTGCCAATCCCTCAACTATTGCAGTTTTTCCCACACCAGGATCACCCACTAATAATGGATTGTTTTTTGTTCTTCTGCAAAGTATTTGTGCCATTCGATTAACTTCTTCGTTTCTTCCGATCAAAGTATCTATTTTGTTATCGGATGCCTTTAAATTAAGATTTATACAAAATTTGTCGAGCGCTGTTTTTTCGTTTCCTTTTGATCCAGATTTTTCTCCAGGTTCAAGATTCTCTGTATAAGTAAAATTCTCTATCTTTGTAATTCCGTTAGAAATAAAATTTACTACATCATACCTTGTAACCTCTTGTTCCTGTAAAAAATAAGTTGCATGACTTTCCCTTTCAGCAAATAAGGAAACTAATATATTAGCGCCTGTAACTTCAGATTTCCCTGAGGACTGTACATGAACAATTGATCTTTGTATAACTCTTTGAAAACCTGCGGTAGGTTGGGGTTCTGAAATTTTTTCAGAATTAACAATATTATCTAATTCATGATCTATATAATGTTCTAAATTCTCTTTGAGAAGTCTAATATCTACACTGCACGCTTTCATGACATTAACCGCATCTTGTTCATCCATCAATGAAAATAATAAATGTTCCAAAGTTACATACTGATGATTTTTTTCAGCAGCAAAGCTAAAAGCATTTGAAATTGACTTTTCTAAAGATTTTGTAAATGTAGCCATTATTTTTTAATGATACACCTCAATGGTTGTGAGTTAGTACGAGAATAATCATGAATTTTTTTTTGTAAAGTTTTTGCGACATCTTTTGAATATTTTCCACATACTGCAAAATCCTCATTATGAATTTTTAACATCAATGAAATTGCTTCTTGTTTTGATTTATTTAAAAACATTATTAAAATTCTAACAACAAAATCCATTGTTGTAAAATCATCGTTTAAAATTATAATTTTGTACAAATTAGGTTCTTTTTTTTTCTTTTTATCTTTAATTTTTTCAATGATATCAAGCTTTTTTTTCATATAATGGTCTTCCTATTGAATAATAAGTTATGTTTTTATTTGAAAAATTATTAGGTTGATATAAATTCCTCATGTCAAATATTTTAAAATTCTTAGATTTTACTTTACTAAAATTCAAAGATCTGAATTCATCCCACTCTGTATGAATAACAATTAAATCGCTATCTTTTAAAATTTCATCAGAATTTTTTTTATATTTAAGTTTTTTTAATTCTTTTTTTTCTCCTGTTGGGTCATAATATGAAATCTTAACACCTTTTTTTAAAAGTTTAGGAAAAATTTTTAAACATTGAGAATCTCTCATATCATCAGTGTTTGCTTTGAATGTTACGCCTAAAAAACCAACCTTCTTATTTCTTACTTTACCTAATATGCTTAAAATTTTGTCAGCTAATAAAGATTTTCTTTTTTCATTACTTTGAATTACAGATTTAACTATAGACATATCTGTTTTAAATTTATTACCGATGGTAGTTAAAGCTCTAGTATCTTTGGGAAAGCAAGATCCTCCGTAGGCCGGCCCAGCTCTCAAAAACCTTGATCCTATTCTTGCATCGGTACCTATACCCATTGCTATGTCCTCCACATTTGAACCAACTTTCTCACATAAATTTGCAATCTCATTTATAAATGTAATTTTTGTAGCTAAAAAAGCATTTGCAGCATATTTGATCAATTCTGAACTTCTTCTTGTGGTTGCTATAAACTTTGCTCCTTTTTTAATAATTGGTTGATAAAGTTTTTCTAAAATAGGCTTAGTTTTTTTTAAATTGTTTGAACCAATCACAACTCTATCAGGATATCTAAAATCTCTAATGGCTTCGCCCTCTCTCAAAAATTCAGGATTAGAGATAACATCAAATTTAGAAGTTGGATTATTTTTTTTAATAATTTTTTCTACTTCATCTCCTGTACATACAGGTACCGTAGATTTGATTACTATAATTTTATATTTATTAATATTTTTTGATATTATTTTTGCCACTGCATAGACGTTTTTAAGATCGGCGGAAACACCATCTTTGCCGGTAGGGGTTCCAACTGCAATAAATACAACATCCGATTCTTTTATTGCGTTACTAATATCTGAAGTAAATAAAAGTCTCTTTGATTTATAATTTCTTATTACAAGTTCATCTAAACCAGGTTCAAAAATAGGTATAATACCTTTTTTTAATTTTTCAATTTTCGATTTATCTTTATCAACACATACAACTTTGTTTCCAAAGTCTGAAAAAAGAACTCCAGATACTAATCCTACATAACCTGTTCCAATAAAACATATGTTCATTATTTATTAATCTCTATAAATGATTTTATATAACCCTTTAATGTCCCGCAGTCCAAATATTTACCTTTAAATTTATGACCATAAAAATTCTCATAACTTAACATTGCACTCATTGCATCTGTGATTTGAATTTCTCCTGATTTTCCACGTTTTTGATTTCCAAGATAGTCAAAAATTGATTTATTTAATACATATCTGCCTATTATTGCATACTGTGATGGTGAATTTTTAATCGACGGTTTCTCCATCATTTTATTAATTTTTAAATTTTTAAAATTATCAAACCCTACTATTCCATATCTTTTAACATCTTTCTTTGTTACTTTTCTCAATGCAAGAACTGAAGATTTTGTTTTTTTATTAATCGCTATAATTTCCTTTGAACAATTTCTTCCTATTATTATATCATCTGGTAATAACAATAAAAAATGTTTTGATGTAATGAATTTTTTTGCGCACAAAACAGCATCACCCAAACCTTTAGGTTTGTCCTGATAAACAAATTTAATTTTTAAAGACATTTTGTCTAGTTTTTTTAAATGTTTTAATAATTCCGGCTTGTTTTTTACTTTTTTTTCTAATGAAACACTTTTTTTAAAATAGTCTTTAATTATTTTTTTTCTTTGCGAAATTACAAAAACTACTTGCTTAATATCAGCTTTGAAACATTCATCTAAAATATTTTCAAGTATGGATTTGTTTCCTATTGGCCAAAGTTCTTTGGGGTACACTTTTGACAAAGGAAGCATCCTTGTGCCTAAGCCAGCAAGTGGTATAATTGCTTGTTTAATCATGGAATCTTATTTGTAAATGAGAATTATTAAAAAATCTAAAGAAATTAATTTGCTTTTCAACAGTATTAAAAAAACCGGTTTTATTCCAACAATGGGTTCTTTGCACAAAGGTCATGTGTCTTTAATAAGAAAGTCAGTAAAACAAAATAATGTCACTTTTGTGAGTATTTTTCTAAATCCAAAGCAATTTGAAAATGAAAAAGACTTAAATAAATATCCTAAAAAACTTAATAATGACATCAAAATTTGTAAAAAATATAAAGTAGATTATTTATTTATCCCATCTTTTAAGGAAGTTTATTCCTGGAGAATAAAAAAAAGAAGATTCCCCAAAATTAAAAATATTATGGAACATAAATTCAGAAAAGGTCATTTTAACGGTGTATTAAAAGTTATTGAAAAATTAATAGATATAATACCAGCAGACAAAGTATACTTAGGTGAAAAAGACTTTCAACAAATTATTATCATTAAAGATTTCCTAAATATAAATAAATTAAAAACAAAAATTATAAGATGCAAAACAATACGACACAAAAATGGTTTGGCTTTATCCTCAAGAAATAATTTGTTAAGTCCGAAAGACTTAACAAAAGCAGCGAAAGTAATTAATTTTATAAGAAAAATTAAATTAAAAAGACAATCTATTCAAAAGAAAAAAATTTTAATAAGAAAATTTTTAAATAATAATAAATTTAATTATGATTATATTGAAAATATTAATTTAAAAAATTTTAGACCTTCTAATAAAATTTTAAATAATTCAAGAATCTTTGTTGCTTTCTATATTAATAAAATAAGACTAATTGATAACATTTAAATACCTAAAACAAAACTTGCTAATCCTAAAAAAGAAAGAAAGCCAACAATATCTGTAATAGTTGTTACAAAAACTGTTGAGGCAATTGCTGGATCGATTTTATACTTATCCAGTAAAGTAGGTATAATAATTCCAGACAAACCTGCAAAAATCATATTAATAATCATTGAAACTGCAATTAAAATTGAAAGTTTAAAATCATAAAACCAAAAATATACAAATGCAGCTGAAATAATTGAAAAAAGCAAACCATTAAAAAAACTTACATAAAACTCTTTATTAATAATTTGAGAAAAATTGTCTGCCGTTAATTCCTTTGTTGCCAATAACCTTATTGTAACAGCCAGTGTTTGAGTAGCAGCATTTCCACCCATTGAAGCAACTATCGGCATTAATACTGCTAAGGCTACAACTTTTTGTATATTATTGTCAAATATACCTATAACTCTTGAAGCAATTAGTGCAGTAAATAAATTTATTAATAACCAAATAAATCTTTTTTTTGTTATTTTAAATGCATTATCTGTAATTTCTTCATTTTGTACACCGGACAATTTTAATACATCTTCCTCTGCCTCCTCTTTAACAACAGTTAAAATGTCATCAACAGTAATCATTCCAATTAATTTATTATTTTTATCAACTACTCCTGCTGAAACTAAATTATATTGTTCAAATAAATTTCCAACTTCCTCTTTATCGAGATAACCATTTATTAAAAATGATGTCTCATCCATAATATTTTTTATTTCTTTATTTCTGGGATTTCTTAAGACTCTGGAAGATGGTACAGAACCAATTAATTTTCCTTCTCCATCGATTATAAATATTTTTAAAAACTCCTTAGGTAAGTCCTCATTCTCCCTTAGATAATCTATTGTCTCACCAACATTCCAGTTTGGTGATACTGCACAATATTCAGTTTGCATTAATCTTGCGGCAGAATCTTCTGGATAAATATTTAATACCTCTTCTATTAATTGTTTATCTTTAGAAGGTATCTTTTCATAAACTTCGATCTTTTTTTCTTCATTTAAATTTGAAACAACTTGTAATGCATTATCAGATTCTAACTCATTAACTATATTTGCAACTTCATCTGCGGGTAGGTTGTTTAAAATATCTTTTTGAAGTGTATTATTTAGTTCTACAATAGTATCAGCCTTAATATTAAAGGTTTCTAACAAAAGAAGATTCAAACGACTCTTTTCTGGTAGATTTGTTAAAACTTCTGCAGCATCTGAAGGGTGCAATGTATGAAGAATGGTATTGATTTCACCGACTTTTTTTTTGTTAATCAAAATTACTAGATTATCAATAAGTTCTTTAGTGACTTCGAATGACTTTTTTTCTATAGTTCGGTTGTTTGACATAATAATAATTCTTTTAACAAATCTTTTGATGAAACTCGAAATAAAAATAAGCCAAAAACCAGTAGAATATCAAGATGCAATTACATTTCTTGAGCGACGAGTTCAAAAAATACAAAATAAAGAATCAAATAATCTATTATGGATTCTTGAACATCCAAATTTATATAGTGCTGGGACTTCTGCAAAAGAAAAGGACTTATTAAATAAAGATAAATTTCCAATTTATAGAACAAACAGAGGTGGTCAATGGACATTTCATGGCGAGGGACAAAAAATAGTGTATTTTGCAATAGACTTAAATCAAAAAAAAAACTTAAAAGAATTTGTTAGATGTGTTGAAAAATTAATAATTCAAATTTTAGGTTATTATAAAATTAAATCTTCACGTGATCGAAAAAATATTGGTATTTGGGTAAAAAATAAAAATAAAATAGAAAAAATTGCTGCAATTGGAATTAGAGTTAAAAGATGGATCGCATTTCATGGATTTTCTCTAAATATAAATGTTAATAAAAATAATTATAATGGCATTATCCCCTGTGGTATTAGAGATAAAGGTGTAGCAAACATGACTGATTTTATAAACTTATCATGCATTGATGATATTGATGAAACTATAATTTCAAATTTTAGAAAAACTTTTCTAGGGATGTTTTAAAATTATCAGGTATAGTTGCTTTATATTTTTTTATCTTATTTTTATATTTAAACTCAATTTCATAGCTTAATAAGCATAGTGGAATTTTATTTTTTTTATCACCATACTTTGTATCCCCAACAACTGGGTGTCCAATATCTGATAGTTGCTTTCTAATTTGATGTTTCCTACCAGTGATCAAATCAACTTCTAGATAAGAAAAATTATTCTTTTTTAATAAAACCTCAAAATAAAGTTTTGACTCTAAATCTTTTCCATCTTTTTTAAATTTAGAGATAATCTCACCTTTATTTTTTTTAATTTTACCATTTATAATTACTCTATACTTTTTTTTTACTTCCCTTAATTTAAACATCTCTGAAAATTTAATCGCATGAACTCTATTTTTGGCTAATAACATTAAACCTGTTGTATCTTTATCTAATCTATGAACTATGTAATAATTTTTTGAAAATGCATTTAATAAATCTATTATATTTTTTTTTACTTTTGATCCATCTTGAGAAGCATATCCGTAAGGTTTATTTAATATGCAGTAATCTTCACATTCAAAAATAAAATTTTTTTTTAAATCTTTAAATTCATCAATTTTAAAAGAACTTTTTTTTTTGTTTAACTTTGTTTCTATTTTTAACTCTGTAAAAATGTCAATAATATCATCTATCCTTAACTTGTATAAATTTTTAACTTTTTTTTGATTTACCTTAATATTTTTTTTTCTTAGGTTTTTTTCGAATAAAGATTGTGGAATATTCGGAAATTGCTTTTTAAGAAACCTATCAACTCTGGAACCTTCGAAATCTTTATTTACAACAAAAGATTTAAATGGTTTTTTCATACTAAAATCTTAATTAATTTATAGCCAACGTAAAATAAAATTAGACTTATTATAATTGAAACGAATAAATAAATAAAAAGATTAATATAATTGCCTGACTTTAATAAATTAAAAACTTCATATGTAAAAGCTGAAAAAGTGGTAAATCCACCTAAAAATCCAAAAACAATAAATGATCTAAATTCATTATTTAATAATTGTTTTTCAAAAAGAGAAGCGACAATCCCAATCAAAAAAGATCCAATTAAGTTAACTACAATAGTCCCAATAGGGAAATTCAAATAATTAATTTTTGGTGTAGCTTGAATTAAAACAAATCTAAATAAACTTCCTATTGCCCCAAAAAAAGCAATAAGAACTAAATTACTCATTATTTTTTATCTTTTTTTGTTTCGACTTTTTCTTGTTCCTTATTTTCTACTTTTTTTTGTGAGGGACCTGAGTCTTGGCCTTTTGCGTTAAAATCTTTGTCAACTAGCTCTATATATGCCTTTGGTGCATTGTCTCCGTATCTAAATCCAGATCTAATCACCCTTGAATATCCACCATTTCTTTTTTCATAGCGTTTTATTAATGTAGTAGTTACTTTTTTTACTATTTTTTGATCCTGCAGTTTAGAAATTAATATTCTTTTTGACGATAAAGTTTTTTTTTTTCCTAAAGTAATAATTTTATCTATAGCAATCTTTAATTCTTTAGCCTTCGGCAAAGTTGTTTCAATCTGTTCATGCTTTATTAACGAATTAAGCATATTTTTAATTAATGCTTTTCTATGTTCAGAAGTTCTATTTAATTTTCTATTTGCAAATTTATGTCTCATTGTTATTTGTACTCATCCTCTAATTTCTTTGATAATTCTGCAATATTCTCTGGTGGCCAATTTGGTATTTCTATACCAAGATAAAGTGACATACCTGATAGAACTTCTTTAATTTCATTTAATGACTTTCTGCCAAAATTTGGTGTTCTAAGCATTTCTCCTTCAGTTTTTTGCACAAGATCACCTATATAGATGATGTTATCATTCTTTAAACAATTCATAGATCTAACTGACAATTCCAGCTCATCAACACGACGTAATAAATTTTTATTAAATTCTGGCTCAGATTTTGCTTGTTGAACAACTGCTTCTTTCGGCTCTTCAAAGTTTATAAACATTCCTAGTTGATCTTGTAAAATTCTTGCAGCATATGCTACACAATCTTCGGCATCTACAGATCCGTTAGTTTCAACTTCCATTGTAAGTTTGTCATAATCTATTGATAACCCCTCTCTAGTTTCTGAAATGTTGTAAGAAACTCGCTTTACTGGACTGTAAACTGAGTCAACTGGAATTAGTCCAAGAGGTGAATCTTTTTCACGATTTTTTTCTGCAGGAACATAACCTTTTCCTGTATTTACAGTTAATTCCATATAAATTTTTGTATTATCATCTAAGTTACAGATGGTTTGTTCTGGATTTAATATTTCAATATCAGCACTCTCATTTAAATTTTTTGCTTTAATTTCTCCAGGTCCTTGGGCATCTAAAATAAGTTTTTTTGGTCCAGGATTTTTTAACTTTAAAGATAATGCTTTAATATTTAAAACAATATCTGTTACATCCTCTCTTGCGCCATTTATTGACGAAAATTCATGAAGTACACCATCTATTTGTATAGCAGTTACAGCTGTTCCTTGAATTGAAGAAAGTAAAATTCTTCTCAAAGCATTTCCAAGAGTTAAAGCGAAACCTTTTTCCAAAGGCTCGACAGTAATCTTTGCATAATTTTTATCATCACTTGTCTTTACATCAAGTTTTGAAGGTTTTACTAATTCTTTCCAATTTTTTTCTATCAATTTTTTCTCCTTTTATTAATTATTAAACTCGTCTTTTTTTTGGTGGTCTGCATCCATTATGAGGTATAGGGCTTGTGTCTTTAATTGATACAATCTTAAATCCTTTTGCTTGTAATGCGCGTAAAGCAGTCTCCCTGCCTGAGCCAGGTCCCTTAACTTCAACATCTAATGTCTTTAACCCATACTCAGATGCTTTAGCTGCAGCATCATCTGCAGCAATCTGAGCAGCGTAGGGTGTAGATTTTCTTGAACCCTTAAAGCCTTTTGAACCAGATGAAGACCATGACAAAACATTTCCATTTTTATCTGTAATTGAAATTATTGTATTATTAAATGTTGCATTTACGAAAGCTTTACCAGATGTTACGATTTTTTTTTCTTTTTTTTTGCTTTTAAATTTGGTTTTTTTCTTAATATCTTCTTTGCTCATTATTTTTTCGCTAACGTTAATTTTTTACCTGCAATAGCTATTGCTTTACCTTTTCTGGTTCTCGCATTTGAAGATGTTCTTTGACCTCTTACTGGTAATTTTTTTCTATGTCGAGATCCCCTGTATGTCCCAAGATCTCTTAATCTTTTAATATTGAGTGATATTTCTCTACGTAAATCACCTTCAACAGTATATTTTTCGTCTATTAATTCTCTTATTTTTAAAATTTCGTCATCTGTTAAGCTATTTACTCGCTTTGATTTTTCAATTTTTAAATCATCACAAATCTTTTCAGCATAGTGATCACCTATTCCATAAATATATTGTAAAGCTACAAACACTTGTTTGTTAAGTGGAAGATTTACACCAGAGATACGCGCCATAGTAGATTGCCTTATTTTAAAAACGTCGGATTATAGTAATCCAACTTATAAAGTCAACTTTATAAGTCGAGAATTATACCATTAATTTGATTAGTAACCTCATTAATACTCTTCATTGCATCAATATTTTTTACCACACCTTTAGAATTATAATATTTGAGTAAAGGCAATGTTGATTCCTCATATATTTTTAACCTATTGCTAACTGTACTCTCGTTATCATCTGACCTTTTGATTAACTCTCTGTCTTTACACTCTTTGGTGGTACATTTAGTAGGATCGCCTGGTGGGTCAAAAAATTCATTAAAAGGTTTTTTACAAACTGAGCAAGAAACCCTACCGGAAATTCTTTTTACTAAAATTGAATTATCGACTTTTAAATTTAGTACTAATGATATAGCCTGATCATATTTATTAAGCATTGCATCTAAAGCTTGGGCTTGCTGTATGTTTCTCGGAAATCCGTCAAAAATTATATTATTTTTTTTAGATGGCTCAGATACTTTTTTTTCTATTAAATCATTAATAATTTCATCTGAAACTAATTTTCCACTATCCATGATTTCTTGAAGTTTTTTAGATAGCTCGGATTTACTTTTTAGTTCCGCTCTCAATAAATCACCTGTTGATAATTGATACATATTTTGTTTCTTTACCAAAAAGGATGATTGGGTACCTTTTCCAGCTCCTGGTGGACCAAATATAATTACATTCATTCAATCTATTACTTGCTAAATTTGGTTTTTTTAATCAATGACTCATACTGAACACTCATTAATCTAGTTTGTATTTGTGTTATAGTATCCATGCCCACAACGACAACAATTAATAAAGCTGTACCTCCAAGATAAAAAGGTATTGGGTAATTTGCAATTAAAAATTCAGGTAATAAACAAATAAGGACTAAGTAAGATGAACCAATTACAGTAAGTTTGGTTAAGAGACTTTCAATAAAAACTGCAGTTCTCTCGCCTGGTCTAATACCAGGAACAAATCCTCCATATTTCTTTAAATTTTCAGCAGTTTCATTTGGATTAAAAACAATAGATGTATAAAAAAAAGAAAAGAATACAATCCCAGAAGCATAAAATATCATATACAAAGGTTTTCCTTGACCAAGCATTGAAGTAATTGTTAATAAAATAGAACTTTCAGAGGATGAGGAAAAATTAGATAGAGTAATTGGCAAGAGCAACAATGCAGATGCAAAAATTGCCGGTATCACGCCAGCAGTATTTACTTTTAAAGGTAAATAAGAAGACTCGCCTCCATACATTTTATTTCCTTGCTGTCTTTTTGGATATTGAATCAGGACCCTTCTTTGCGCTCTTTCAACAAATACAATAAAGTATATTGCTGAAAGTAAAATTAATAAAATCATAATTATAATACCGCTAGATATTGCGCCGGTACGTCCTAATTCAAAAGTTGAGGCTAAAGCCCCAGGAATTTCAGCAACAATCCCGGCAAAAATTATTAATGATATACCGTTTCCGATACCTCTTGCAGTTATTTGTTCTCCTAGCCACATTAATAGTACGGTACCGGTCAATAATGATATTGTAGTTACAAATCTAAAATAAAAACCAGGCTCTTGAACAATTCCTTGTGAATTCTCTAAACTCACAGCAACACCATAACCTTGAATTAAAGCAAGTAATACAGTTCCATATCTTGTATATTGAGTAATTTTTTGTCTTCCAGTCTCACCTTGGTTCTTTAAATTTTTAAAATACTCTGTAACACCAGTTAAAAGTTGAATTATAATGGACGAAGAAATATATGGCATAATTCCTAATGCAAAAATTGCCATTCTTTGCACTGCTCCACCGGCGAATACATTAAACATTCCTAATAAACTTCTTTGATTGCCACCAACAATCTCTTTTAAAGATGTTGGATCAATTCCTGGTAAAGGTACATAAGTTCCAAAACGATAAATTATTAATATTAATAAGGTATATAATATTCTTTTCTTTAAATCGTCTGCTTTGGAGAAGGCTCCAAAGCCACTTTCGCTATTTTGAGCTAAACCTGACATTTAAAAATTATTTGATTATTTCCACTGTACCGCCGGCTTTCTCTATTTTTAATTTTGCGGTATTGCTAAATTTATCTGCCATTATGCTAATTTTTGATTTAATATCTCCAGACCCTAAAACTTTGACTTTTAGCTTTTTTGGTTTTTTTGCTTTTAATAAAAATTTTCTTAAATCAATTGACTTAGAAGGGTCTAACTTTTTTGTCTCTATTAATTTAGAAATTTTATCTAGATTAATAGCTACATTTTTTTCTTTCTTATACAAAGAGTTAAAACCTCTTTTTGGTAATCTCCTATATAATGGCATTTGACCACCTTCATAGGCCTTAATAGCCACTCCAGATCTAGATTTCTGGCCCTTTACTCCTCGTCCAGAAGTTTTTCCTAATCCAGAACCTATTCCCCTGCCAACTCTCTTTTTTGATTTATGTATTTTTTGATTGAAATTATTTAATTTAACCATAGCTACCTTCTTGAAACTATATCCTTAATTTTTTTTCCTCTAATTAATGAAATTTCTTTTGGTGATTTTTGCTTTGTCAACGCATCGAATGATGCTCTTACTAGGTTGTATGGATTCGAAGATCCAATCGATTTGCCTACAACGTCTTGGATACCTGACATTTCGCAAATTGCTCTTACAGGACCTCCAGCTATAATACCAGTTCCGGCTGGAGCACTTCTTAGCAAAACCTTACCTGCACCATTTTTACCCCTAACATCATGGTGCAAAGTCCTACCTTCTCTTAAGGCAACCTTAACAAGAGATTTACGTGCAGCCTCGGATGCTTTTTTTATAGCATCTGGCACCTGTTTTGCTTTACCTTGACCAAAACCTACTTGGCCTTTTTGATTTCCAGTAATAACAAGAGCAGCAAAGCCAAATCTTCTACCACCTTTTACCACTTTGGTAATCCTGTTAATTGCTACTAACTTTTCTTTAAATTCGCTTAATTGACTCATATATTAAAATTTAAGTCCACCTTTCTTAGCGCTTTCGGCTAACTGTTTAACTCTTCCATGATATTTATATTTGCCTCTATCAAAATATACCTCTTTACAACCTTTTTTAATTGATCTTTCAGCTATCAAATTTCCAACTAATTCCGATAATTCTTTTTTAGTTTTTTTTTCAATATTTTTTTCTATCGATGACGCACTTGCCAAAGTAACTCTTTTGTTATCGTCAATAACTTGAGCATAAATGTTTTTAGCAGATCTAAAAACAGTTAATCTTGGTTTTCCTGTATTAACTTTTTTAATCTTAGATCTTACTCTTTTTTTTCTCTTAATGGACTTTGAAATCATTATTTCTTTTTACCCTCTTTTTTTAACACAAATTGACCTTCAGAAGTTATTCCTTTTTGTTTATATGGTTCAACTGGTTTGAAAAATTTTATATCAGCAACAGTTTTCCCGACTAATTCTTTGTCCACACCGCTTATTAATATTGTTGTTTGCTTTTCAACTTTGATTTCTATTCCATCGGGGATATCATAAATTATATCATGACTAAATCCTAGTTGCAGTTGTAATTGCTTGCCTTTTAAATTTGCTCTAAAACCAACGCCATTCAATTTTAAAGTTTGAGCATATCCTTTGCCTACACCGATTACTGCATTATTAATTAAGCTTCTTTGAAGACCCCATATAATTTTATTTTGGTTTTTTTGATCACTTGGCAAGACAGAAATTTTACCTTCAGAAAAAGTTACATTGAGATGCTCTTTATTGATTTCAAGTGACTTTTTACCCTTTGGACCCTCTAAATTAATTTTATTATCCTTAATCTCGACTTTTACATCTTTGGGTACTAAAATATTTTTTTTTCCAATTTTCGACATAATATTTAAGAAATACTACAAATAATTTCTCCTCCAACCTTTTTTTCTCTTGCTTCATTGTCAGTTAAAATTCCAAATGATGTTGAAATAATTGCTACACCTAAGCCATTTTGAACCCGTGGTAAACTGTCAAATCTTGTATAAATTCTTCTTCCTGGTTTTGAAACTCTGTTTATTTCGTTAATTACAGGACTTCCATGAACATACTTGAGAGCAACTTTAATGTCTTCAAATGAACCTTTTGAACTTTTTATAACTTCATAACCAACAATGAAACCTTCTCTTTCCATAGCATCTAGTACGAATTTCTTAAATTTAGATGCTGGTATCAAGACATGTGAATGGTTTCTTTGTTGAGCATTTCTAATTCTTGCAAACATATCTCCAACTGGATCGCTAATTGTCATCTTATCTCCTTACCAACTTGATTTTGTCATGCCAGGAATCTTACCCATTGAGGCAAGTTCTCTTAAAGCAATTCTAGACATTTTTAATTTGCGGTAATAACCATGTGGCCTACCTGTAATCTCACATCGATTTCTCACTCTATTCCTAGCTGAATTTTTAGGTAATTTAGCTAGTTTAATAGCAGCTTCAAATCTTTCATTAAGATTAATTTTTTTGTCCATAACTATTTTTTTTAAATTTTTTCTTTTAGTCTCAAATTTTTTAACTAATTTCATTCTTCTTTTGTTTTTTTCAACTGCAGACATTTTGGCCATCAGTTCACTCCTTTCTTAATAAATGGAAAATTAAATTTATCTAATAAGGCTTTAGATTTTTTTTTATCATTGGTATTAATAACTACGGTTATATCCATGCCTCTAACCTTTTCTACCTTATCAAAATTTACCTCGGGAAATACAACATGTTCTTTTATACCAAAACTATAATTTGCATTTTCGTCAAAACTTTTTGGGTTAAGACCTCTAAAATCTTTGATTCTTGGCAAAGCAATATTGATAAGTCTATCTAAAAAATAATACATATTATTTTTTCTTAATGTTACTTTTAACCCCAGGGGTATGTTCGCTCTTGTTTTAAAATTTGATATTGCTTTTTTTGATTTTGTTATAACTGGTTTTTGTCCTGTGATATTTGCTAAATCTGTCTCAATAATTTTTAACATCTTGCTGTCATTTGCATCAAGACCCAGTCCCATATTTATTACTATTTTGTCAATTTTTGGAACCTGCATCGTATTTTTAACACCGAGGCTGCTTTTCAATTCTGGTAGAATTTGAGATTTGTAAATAGATTTTAACCTAGGTTCCATTTTATTTTTTACCTTTTTTTAATTTTTTTTTCATTTGTTTTTTTTTTGACTCAATTTTTATTTCTTTTTCATTTTTATTTAAGACTTTTTTTGTGTCATTTTTTTTAATCTCATTTTTTTTTATAATTTTTGTTTCCTTTTTACCATCTATCATTTTCAAATTTGATAAATGAACTGGTTTTTCAATATTAACAATACCACCCTTTTGTTCTTTCGTTGGCTTTTGATGTTTTTTTTTAATATTTACACCTTTAACTAAAGCGCAATAATCATTCGGAAATAGTTTTATAATTTCTCCAGTCTTACCTTTGTCAGCTCCCGCCATAAGTTTTACAGTTTGACCTTTTTTCAATTTTGTTTTCATTAAAGAACCTCCGGGGCTAGTGATATTATTTTCATATGTTTTTTATCTCTTAATTCTCTCGTTACAGGACCAAATATTCTTGTTCCAATAGGCTCACCATTTGCTGCAATTAAAACAGCTGCATTTTTATCAAATTTTATTGAAGAGCCATCATTTCTTTGAATTTGTTTTTTTGTTCTCACAATCACAGCCTTATGAACATCACCTTTCTTAACTTTGCCTTTAGGCATAGCATCTTTAATACTTACAACTACAATATCTCCTACGCTTGCATATCTTCTTTTAGAACCGCCAAGAACTTTAATACATTCTATTCTTTTAGCTCCGGTATTATCAGCAACATCCATTTCTGTTTGAACTTGTATCATATTAATTTTTTAAAACTTTCCATTTTTTTAGTTTAGAAATTGGCTTACTTTCAATTATTCTTATTTGTTCACCTACCTTGTAATTACCCTCTTCATAATGTGCATGATACTTTTTTGATCTTTTTAAAACTTTTTTAAGCACAGGGTGTCTAAATTTTCTCTCTACCTTGATTACTACGGTATTCTGATTTTTAGAACTTACTATTTTTCCAGTTAAAATTCTTTTGGTCATTAGTTATCTTTCTTTTTTTGATTTAGAAAAGTTAAAATTTTAGCTATTGATCGTCTAACAATTTTTACCCTAGACGTATTTTGTACTTGAGAGTTTACCCTTTGAAACCTTAGGTTATATTGCTCTTTTTTAAAATTGCTTAACTCTTTTTCAAGCTGTGTAACAGTAAGTTTTTTTATCTCTGAAGTTTTCATTTTAAATATTTAAGTTCCTTTTAATTATCTTGGTCTTTATTGGTAATTTGGATGCTGCTCTATCAAATGACTCTTTTGCAACTGTATCGTTAACCCCATCAATTTCAAAAATAATTCGTCCCGGTTTTACTCTGTATACCCAAAACTCTGGTGATCCTTTTCCTTTGCCCATTCTTACTTCAATTGGTTTTTTGGAAACTGGTATATTTGGAAAAATCCGCAACCAAACTCTTCCTTTCCTTTGCATATGTCTTGTTAATGCAACTCTAGCAGCTTCTATTTGCCTAGATGTTACTCTTTCTGGCTCTAATGCTTGAAGTCCATGTGAGCCAAAATTTAAAGAGCTACCGCGTGTTGCTTTGCCTTTAATTCTTCCTTTATGAGCTTTTCTAAATTTAGTTCTTGCTGGTTGCAACATTAATTACTTTCCTCTTTTTTTTCCGCTTCAATTTTTTTCTGTAAATCTTTTTGAAATACAACACCTTTATAAATCCAAACTTTTACACCTATTATTCCATAAGTTGTTGAGGCTTCTGCTTCTGCGTAGTCAACATCGGCTCTCAAAGTATGTAAAGGTATACTGCCTTCTCTCAACCACTCAGTACGTGCAATTTCATTACCGCCTAATCTACCACTAACAGTAACTTTAATTCCTTTTGCACCAAGTCTTAACGCAGATGACATTGCTCTTTTCATAGCTTTTCTGTATGCAACTCTTTTCTCAAGTTGTTGTGCAATATTTTCTGCAACTAAGAAAGAGTCAAGCTCTGGTTTTCTTATTTCTTTAATATTTACGCTAACTTCATCTGATGTAATTTTTGATATATTTAATTTGATTTTTTCTATATCAGATCCTTTTTTTCCAATAACAAATCCTGGTCTAGATGTATAAATTGTTACTACACATTTTTTTGAAGGTCTTTCAATTAAAATTTTAGAAACACCAGAGTTTTTAATTGTCTTATTAATATACTTTCTAATTTTAAAATCTTCAATTAAGTAAGTTCCATAGTTTTGCTTTTTTGCAAACCAAACAGAATCCCATGTTTTATTAATTTTTAATCTAATTCCAACTGGATTAACCTTTTGTCCCATAATTAAATTTCCTTACTGCTGGATTTTTTTTTTTCACTCACTATTATTGTTAAATTAGCAAATGGTTTTTTAATTTCTCCGGCTCTACCTCTTGCTCTTGGTCTATATCTTTTCATTACCATTCCTTTTCCAACATACGCCTCTTTAATAAATAAATTATCAATATCCAGTTGATTGTTATTTTCAGCATTAGAGACTGCAGATTTAATGGTCTTTGATATTTCTTTAGATACTCTTTTTTCTGAAAACTGTAAATTTCTTAACGCTATATCTGCTTTCTTACCCCTGATAGATCTTAAAATTTCATTAATTTTTCTTGGACTGGATCTTAAATTTCTATAGATAGCTTTCACATTTGACAAATCTTTAACAGATTGTTTTTTTTCTTTTTTGGCCATTATTTACCATCCTTCTTTGGTGGAGCAGAACTTGAAGTTGCACTTGCTTTTTTATCCGCAGGAGTATGACCTGCAAACTGTCTTGTTGGAACGAATTCGCCCAGCTTATGACCAACCATTTCGTCTGAAATTGTTATTGGTATAAATTTTTTACCATTATGTATCTCAAACTTTAAACCAACAAACTCAGGTACTATCGTTGATCCTCTTGACCAAGTTTTAATCGGTCTCTTTAGCGCATCACCACCTTTTTCTACCTTCTTGAGTAAACTCGGATGAACAAAAGGACCTTTCCAAACAGATCTAGCCATAAATTACTTTCTCTTTTTCTTTCTAGAAACAATAAACTGATCAGTTCTCTTATTATTTCTTGTTTTAAGACCTCTGGTCCCTTGTCCCCAAGGTGTAACAGGGTTTCGTCCCCCGGAAGTTTTTCCCTCACCTCCGCCATGCGGGTGATCAACAGGATTCATTACCACTCCTCTAACCGTTGGTCTTTTTCCTAGCCATCTATTTCTTCCAGCTTTACCAATTTTTTGATTTTTATTATCAACATTTGAAACTTGACCAATGGTTGCTCTACATTTTGACAAAACTTTTCTTGTTTCACCAGATCCTAGTTTTATTAATGTGTAATCATTATCTTGGCCCATAACTGAAGCTGAAGATCCAGCAGATCTCGCTAGAATACCACCTTTTCCGGGCGTTAATTCAATATTATGAACTAAAGTTCCCGCGGGTATATTTTTTAATAATAAAGCAAAGCCTTTTTGAATTTCATTTTTATCGCTAGATAATACTTTATCACCTGCTTTCAAACCCTCAACTCCGAGAATATAACTCAATGTCTTATCTTCATATTCTATTAGCATTATATTTGCGCTTCTATATGGATCATATTCAAACCGTTTGACTTCAGCTTGAAGGTCTAATTTTGATCTTTTAAAATCTATTAATCTATATTTTTTTTTATGACCCATCATTTTATGCCTAGTTGTTATACGTCCTTGATTATTTCGGCCAACTGATCTTTTTTTGAACTTTGTTAAACTTTTTTCTGGTTTTCCTTTCCATAAATCACTTCTATCTACTAAAATCGTTGATCTTCTTGATTTTGTATAAGGTTTAAAATTTTTTAAAGCCATGTTTTATACCCCTGAAGTCATATCAATAGTTTGACCCTCTTTTAATGTTACAATAGCTTTCTTATATCCGGTTTTTTTCCCTAATTTTCCTCTTACAACTT
>MDTG01197143.1_pt1 | contig 21880 bp, 26 predicted proteins | sample 811421 | NCBI WGS metagenome assembly MDTG01 (sample SAMN05326645, study PRJNA326480) | marine metagenome | isolation source: seawater | place: Pacific Ocean: South East | collected 2011 | reverse complement strand
GCTGTGGCTGTAAATGGCTACACCCCACAAGATTGGGATACAGCTATAACACAGAATGAAATGGCCCACGAACTGGGGATGATTTTGGATGGGGCTGTGATTGTTGGGCATAATCCAAAATTCGATTTGGGATTTATTGAAAACCTCTTTTGGAGACATCAAGTTAAATGCAAAGTTTCTCATCGTGCCATTGACACCATCACTTTGGCATTTGTTTATCTGGTTCCATGGGGGCTGAAAAGCTTATCCATGGATGCCATCAGAACGTTTTTGGGGTGGAAGAAACACAAAATCCACACAGCCATCCAGGATACCAAGGATGTTAAAAAACTATATGAAATCCTCACATCATATAGAAGATTTATTTTGTATTCCTGGATTATCAGCAAGAAGATTTTATCTATATGTAAAAAAATAACGGGTTTCTTTACAAAGGGATTTCCATGGAAAAAGTGAGAAGTCCACATTTTTCCATGTGGCTGTGTAGGCAGAAAAGAACCACAAAATTCAAATGGAAAGATTTGGCCAATCATCTGGATATCACTACCCAAGGGGTGGATAACTATGCCAAGGGTTATAGCCATCCCCAAACCATGAAACTATATCGGCTGTGTGAATTCATAGCCATACACACCAACAAATCCACAGAAGTGGTTTGGTATGAAGCATTGAAGCCGATTATCAAAGATTACAACCATAAAACAAGGAAAAAAACATGAGAAGGAAATTCAATTCCAATCTACTACCCACAACATGGAAAGCCATTCCATCAGAAACTGATTTTTGCCCAATACGATTTGGGGCTTGGGTACTGGAAACCCAAAGATATCACAAAGTCAATACTGTAATGATGGAAGATTGGGGCTTTAACTCCCAAACCCTTACAAGATGGAGAAGACAACGACAAAAGAAACGCCCAACCCATGGGGCTATTCTCAAATTTTGTGCTGGAATTCGTGATTTATCCACCAGGCGTGTGATAATCGAAAACCTTATAGAAGAAGCCAACGAACACATGAAACAACAATAAACAAGGAAAGAACCATGATACACCTGTATAACAAAGATTGTATGGAAGCAATGGCATCCATGCAAGATAACGAATTCGATTTGGCAATTGTTGACCCACCATATGGGATAAACATTGCAGACTGGGATAAAAATATCCCGAAATCAGAATATTTTTTAGAACTATTTAGAGTTTCAAAAAAACAGATTATTTGGGGAGCTAATTATTTTAATCTTCCTCATAAACAAGGTTGGCTTTGTTGGCATAAATTAAAAGGATTAAAAGGAGGATTAGGAACACAGAGTGAATTTGAATTAGCGTGGACTTCCTTTCTAAAGAAAGCTAAATATATCGGTTTAACATATAATGGAAATGTTTCTGGTTGGGATAAACCAAGACCAGATTATAATCCTATATCAAAAATTCCTCCTACACAGAAACCTGTGGCCTTATATACCTGGCTTCTCGATAAGTACGCAAAGAAGGGATGGAAGATACTGGATACCCATCTGGGAAGTGGTTCTTCTGCCATAGCTGCCCATAATATGGGCTATGAATTCCATGGGTACGAGCTGGACAAGGAATATTATCTGGCAGCCAAAGAAAGATTGGAAAACCACCAAAGACAATTAAAACTACCATTGGAGATATAGAACCATGATAATCATTTGTTACCAAATCAAGGATTTTGAAACATACACCAGAACCCAAAGCCCAAGAAGTGTTGGGGCTATTGCCATCAATGTCCAACAAATTTCCACAATCACCCCAATGGAATTATGGGTGGATGGGAAAGAGAAAGACAGACATATCACATCTGTAACCATGCAAAATGGAACGATATTCTATCTCAATCATTCATTGGATGAAATGGATGGGATGCTTCGAGGAATTACCTGTGTACATGACTACAGAATGCAACATGGAACCCACTATCTAATTCCACAAGAATATGAAAAGCCGGAGTACTGCCATGATTTTGACGACCATATATAAGAAAGTATACCAAATTCCAAAATATGGAAAATGTGTTTATTGGGAACTGGATATCAAAGGATATTGGGTTTCTGTTCGATATATTCCATCCAAGGGATTTTGGGGCTATTGTTCGTGTGTAGCTGCTGAATATAGAAAACCATGTAAACATCTGAAAATGGGTATTGACACCATGAAAAAAGAGATGGGATATAATCCCACCCCTTAATCTTTCACAAGTCAATTTATAGGTGCCCTTGGACAATCCTTGGGCACTTCTATTTTAACCGATTTCTTTTCGGATTTCTTCCTTTAGTTCTATTTTTTCCACCTTGCTTTTCACCTTCTTCAGGTCTTCCAAAGCATGGAAGATTTTTCTTATCTGCTTTTCGAGGGCTTGTATTCTGGTTTCCAACTGAGTGACCAAAGCATCCCTATCTGCATTTAGTTCTTTTATGACAGATTCGAAGCGATTTCTTAATTGAAACTCTTCTTCTTTTGCTTCTGTTCTCATTTCCTTTATCTGGTCCATCTGTTCCTTTCTGATGTCCTCCATTTTGGAACGTTGTTCTTTTAGGTCTTTTTGTGCTGTCAGATATTGCCAGATGATAAATCCCAAGAATGGGAAGTTAGACAGCATATCCACCAAAAAAGTTCCACTATCCATAGACATATCAACACCCCAAATATTCAATCATATCCAGCCCACCACAATCTATCTTCTTATTGGATACATGGAAATGGTGAACAAAGCCTTTCCATTTTCCTTTGGTGGCTGGTTCGTACAGACAATCCAACATTTTTCCATCTTTGATTGGGCACCTCATGGGAATATCGCATGCATTGGCCACAGCCTTCCACAAAGCCTGTAAGGCTTCCATCTGAATGGGATAGAACCCCATATGTGGTTTCAACTTCTTGCCACGAACAGTTCCTTCCCACATTGGCCTTTCTGGAAATCCATTCTTTGTATACCATGATTGATATTTTGGATAATATGCGTTTGCTATCTCCACACCAATGGCAAATTTATTTGTATTGCCAGCGTGGAAGGTGATGTGTTGCATGTCACAAGTTTGATAAATGGTGCCATCATTATCAATAAGAAAGTGGACAGATAAACCACGATTGTCCAAAACTTTTTGGCATATCGAGGAAGAAAGGCATACATCCCAATGGTTCACAAATATTTTTGGTTCCCTTGGTTTTCCAATCTCCTTACGATAATGTTTGGCTTTGTGTCCATTGGGTTCATCCCAAAGAACAACCCGTTCCCACTCGATATCAAAAAAGTTTCCATCATATACAATTTTCTTTGTACCTGGTTCCAGCTCGTGGGGTTCCCACTTCGATATTTCAGATTCTCTTTTTACAAAGATACGTCTATATGTGGAAGGTCCACACAATCCATCATCTTCCAATCCATGTTCTCTTTGGAATTCCATGATAGCTTCATCCAATATCTTTCCAAACGTGTCCACCCCAAACCATTGGGGATTCCATCCGAATTTTCTGGCTGAATTTTGATTATACATTTCTTTCATACCTATTGGGGTTTTCATCAATTTTTACGTTTATCAGCCATCGACCAGCAGAAAAGACTTTTTGAATGATTTGGCATTTTTGGTTATTGAGTCCAATTTCACTGTCTGTTATTTCCACTATATCACCCAAAACCAGATAACCATATCGAATAGATACACTATATTGAACAGTTCGAATTGGTAGGGCTTCTTGTTCCAATATATCTTGGGCTATTCGTTGGGCTGTCAGATTGGAATAACAATAATCCAACTCAATAACCTTTTTCTTCTTTCCATATCTTTGGATGGATAGCATGGATTTTGGATGGGCTATATATGCCGTACTTGCCAGGTTTCCACCAGCGGGGATAATATTGGAAACCTGTACAAATGTAGTGAAATCATCCACCACCCCATTTCTGGCATAACGTACAGTGATAACATTGGATACATCTTCTGGGGTGTTCTCTGTTGTTACTGGTCCATATCGTTCCCAATCTGGACTTTCTGAGATGGATAATCTGGGAGCCAACACCAATCCACTCTGATGGATATCAAGAACGGGTTTCAGCCCATTGGGACCATTCACCACATGGATGGGAAGATGGGCAAGAATATTCTTTTGGAGCCATTGAAACACTGTGATTTTGTCATCATTGACATATCCAGCAAATTCGTATTGATTGAGATATGGCCTCAATGAATTCCATGCTTCATAATCAACATCATCTGTTAATTCACTGAGTAACCAAAGACAGATATCACCAGCCCCAGAAAGGTTTCCTGTTCCCACTGGATTGGGATAAGCCCCACCATCATCCCATTCAACCCATACTTGTCTATCTGAATTGGCCGCTACACTAACAGGGATAGTACTGGTATCCAATATTTTCACATATGTATATACACGATTATCGATATTCACAAAAGTGAATGTCAATGAACTGTCCACTTGTCCAGTATTGGAAAACAAATTCACTGAAGCCGCATTGGTGACATGTCCAGCAATTAGAAAGAATATAGGGCCATTTGGGGCTGATGGGTCATAGGCTATAACATAGGCAGGGGTTATTGGAATACTGGCATCCAATCCGCTTGAATGTTCCACCCCATGCAATTCACCAAATACCCAAGGAATGGCCTTTCCTCTGTGGATATCTTGGACTTCAATAAGCCCCCTTTCATACGTAAAATCTGGTTCCACATATAGGGCAGAAGAACAAGATACATCTTCTATGTACATGTTTTCACCAATCACAGTAGATAGAAGCCCTTGGGATGATATGAAAACCTCATTTTCCACACTGAATTCCACATATCCAGTGGATTGGCCTGGATGCCCATATACTGGGGTGGTTACAATTCCCTTAAAAACGATTGGACGAAAATCATAATCTGTTAGAATTTGGCCATTTTGGACAAAAACATATCCAATTTTCACCTTGGAACCCTCAATGAATTTTCCATTCATCTGGTCCTGTGCTATGTTCCTATCTGGAAATGTGATGGCAATGGAAACTGAATCTGCTTCAATCGAGATATCCCCTACTTTTTGCAGTGATTGGGAAAGTTCTATATCTTCCAATCCTCCAAAATATGGATAGCTTATCCCATCCCCATCCACCAAATCCATGGTTATAGTAGCGAATCTGTAGCTATCCCCAAGATAATCAATTTCCATTGTCCATACAATGTCCACATCTTCCCAATCTCTTTTTGTACCATATGACATTACGTGACCTGTTTCATGTTGATTGTGGCTATTCTGAAGACTTCACCGGTTTGGGTTTGGAGTTCATCACCCACAACGTGTTCTATCTGGATGTTGCTTTCCAATGTTACCAAAACTTGTTCATCCACCCGCCCCAAATATCGTTTGTCCTCAAAAGAAGAAGTGGATTTGGTTATGTTGGGAAGATACACAAAATGTTTTAATTGCCCTTGGACATAATCGAGGAAACCCAACATCAAGTCAGGGGCTTCATTGTTTACTGCTATGGGCTCCGCGTTGGCAGTGGTAGAAGATACCCAATAATCAATATCTGGGGTTCCTCCTTGTAGCTGGGAAATATCGATTCCATCTGTCCAAGCCAAAGAATATATTCTTTGTGGTGGTCTAAGTTCTCTTGAATATCTCATTCCATCTTGGGTTTCAATCGTTTCTGTTCCACTTTCCATTGAAATGGTTCTTCCTCTTCCATATTGCCTACCTGGAACTATAACTGGTCCAATTAGAACTTCACCAATTCGGATATCGTTATGATAGGTGACTTGGCTGGAAATCTCTAATTTGAAGCCACTGGCTTGGATGCCATTGAAATTTATAACCATGGAAAAATTATTGGGGATAAGATATACAGTGGTGGCACTGGATGGGGGTGGGGTTTCAAATGTTATTGTAGCCTGTTTGGTTCCAGTAGCTGTTCCACCAAATTTTCCTTCTGTATTCGATACTATTTTATGTGCTACGTTTGTTTCTCCCACTGAAAAATAAGCCGTCCACCCCACAAGTTCATTCAGTGTGAAATATGGCTGTGTTAAAGTGGCATCACCACGGATAGTTCTCCCTTTTACCAAACATCCGCATCTGATTTCATTTTGGATTGTAGCCAAAGAAACCCAAGTGGTGCCATTATGATAGAACAATTCTCCACTTCTCCAATTTACATTGGCAAAATGGAAGCCCACCAAATCATTGGGCATATGTTCCACCAAAGTCGAACCAATATCATTGTATAACTTCCAAGATATGGTTTGGGCAGCCACGGCACCACTGGCCACGGCTGTACTTCTCCACTGTATTCTTGGGCTTGGGCTAGTGGATTGGAACGTGTTTCCAATCGGATAATCATATTGTGGGATGATATCGAATTGTTCACCCTCATAAGTAGAACCATCAGTGGATGATATCGATACATTATCATACACATAAGCAAATTGCCCAAGGGGTGGAAAAGGCATGGAAGCACAATCATCAGGATTTACAAACCCCGTGGCCAATTGTCTTCCTGTGGCTGTGAGATTGGAGACATGGAATTCATTCCAATCTGTTGTATATGCACTGGCATAAGTGAGATGGCCAAATTTCACTATCTGCCCTGCACTGGATGAACCCGAAGAAGTAACGGTTCCACCATCAATTAGAACTGTCCATTCTCGTGTTTCATCATAATCCAAGCTTCGATACCATCCAGAAACTTTATTATTGGCAATGGAAAACAGAATATCCACCCCTTGGGTGTTATCATGGGTTTTTGTTGCCAATCGAATTCCACCAAAATCATCATCCACCACTATTCCTGTGGGAGTAATATAGACACCAGCTCTATATCTGATGGTTCCATTATCAATTTCCAAAGTGAATCCTCTTTGGGATGTGGAAATATCGCCCCCACTGACAACAATCAAAGAACAACGAATTATCAAACCTTGGGTCACATAATCGGTATTGGTTAAACTGGTTGGGAGATTGTTCCAAGTATACACCCTTTCTTGGGAACCAGCCCCAGTGGATGTAATTCGAAGTTTTCCACCAGTTATTGAATCTGTTCCAGAACCTACAACACCCAATCCACTGATATCGCTTGGAACATCGAGTGGAAGATAATTTCTGATAAATCCAACCCGCCCCCAATCTGCTTCATCCCCTGCGTAATCATTTTGTGGAAGATTGACAGTGGCATAACCTCCCAAATATGTCATGAGTACAGAATTATCCATGGTGGTGGAACTGTTCATATTGGAGACAATCACCCCACGACCAAGCCAATGAACAGCCATAATATTGGATAATCTGGTGAGGCTATCATCACAATCCAATACAACCCCTTGGGCCACTGTATAATTACCATTGGTGTATCTAAATGTCGTTCCATCACTGGAATATTTGCAATTGATAAAATCATTGGAGCCACCACTATACATGTACAAATAGATGCTCCCATCATCATTTATCAAGGTTGCCAAATCTCCACCTGTCATGTAATCATCTGTCCCTGTACTGGCATTTAAGGCAGTCACAGCAACAAAAGCCGAACTTTCCCGAAGTAGATGAATATTGCTGAATGGGTTGGGGAGTTCCATATAATGTACATGTGTTGTATCACCAATATAGCTGAAAACATATCTCCCCAATCGTTTTCCAAGGTTTATCATTCTGAATGAATTGCTTTCCAGATTGGTGGATGTACTCAATAATGTAAACGTGCCACCCCCATCTATGGATACATATTGGAATAGCTGATTTCTCTTTGTAATGGATGTATTGTTGTATTCTGTTTCCACCAAAAGAACGATGGAACCACTGATGGAAACCATTCTCATTCTGATAATTTCATATGTGGTGACACCCGCCCCAGAACTGGTTCCCACTGATATCGATAATTCCCATCCTTGTCGTGATACTGTGGACCATGTGACACCATCATCAGTGGAACGATACAAACGAATATTCGCTTTCCCATCATCTTCCAAAAGATGTCCAAGAAGAATAGAACCATCTTCCAATTCACACATGGTAGTAGTTATCTGTTGTGTTCTGGATGCGAAAGATGGAAATGTATATATTGTGTGGGTAGTACTGGCACCCGTTTGGGGTATTCTACGTACAAACACAATATCATTGGTGTAATCCTGGAAAATGGCTATCAATAATGTGTTTTCACTCGTTACGAGGCTATCTTGGACATAATAATTATTGGAAATCACAGTGGATATATCTCGATACTGAAACCCAGATATAGCGTTATAAGCATCTCTTCCATATTCCGTAGTATTGGATACAATATTATCTTTGAATGTAAATCGGGAACCATAACCAGCGGAACCCGCCTTTCTGGAAACAATCGTGATATTTCCATTTGTACTTTGGGCACCCTTGGACAACAATCTCATTTTGGATGATTGCAGTGGATAGGGGTCCCCAGCCGTGGGATTTTGTTGGGTGAAACTAGATTGGCTTTCCCAGATATTGGAAACACCCAAATCCATGGGGAGTATGAAACCTCTAATATATTCTGGTGTTTTATTCGTTCCCATATCAATATCCCTTTCTTCCAGTGGATGAACCACCCATTCCCATGGCTGTTCTTCCCTTTATAAATCTATCATAATGTTTGAATGGATTCATCACTATCACAGTGGGTTCCAAACCCTGGCCTTTTTCAATTGCCCTTACACCTTCAGCCCCAATCTTGGAAACTGCTGATGTAGATAATATGGCTTCACCTCGTTTGGCTCTTACCATGGTTTCATCTGGGGCCAATGGGCTGGCATCGCCAATCATACCACCCATGTGGAATTTGGGTTGTTGGGCAGATATCACAGCCAATTGGGCCGCACCAATAGCACCCATGGCACCCATAGCAAAGGGGCCAAGTGGAGCCACAGCCACCACATTTTTGGCAGTTTCGATAACCACATCTGCCATAGAAGCCGCTTTTCGTATCCCAAAGGCTATTTTTTCAGTTTCTTTGGTCTGATTTCCAAATGTTTCCACCAGTTGGGCGGCTGCTTCGAAACCCATCCCCATCTGGTCAACCATAAAAAGGGCTGCTTGGGCTTCTGCTTGTTTTCTGAGTTCTATACCCTCCAATTTTTTTTCTAAAATTTCAGCATCTTTGGCAGCTAATTTATCAAAGTTTTCCATCTGTAAATCTAACAATTCGTTTTCAGCGTCAATCTTTGCGTCTTTGATTTCTGTGGTTATTTGTTCGCTTCTTTTGGAAAATGCTTCTTCCAATTCCAAAAGTTTTTCATCTTCTTCCACTGTCCTTTCTTTCAAAAACAATCTTTCTATTTCTGGTCCAAGCGTATCATTCAATATTTTCTGTTGTTCTTGTAAATTGATGATTTCTTTATTTCGATTGGCCAGAATTTGTTCTTCTGTTGGGAGAGAGTCTATCCTTCTATCAGTTTGTTTTTCAATGCTGTTATTGATATCCTTGAGAACATTGGCCAATATTCTTTCTGCTTGGGCCAATTCGTTCACTTCTTTGGTCACCTTTGGGATATTTGTTACAGTTCCAGTTCCTGTTCCTGTTCCTGTTCCACCACTGGTTCCAGTTCCACCACTGGTTCCAGTTCCAGTTCCACCACTGGCCATAGTGGCAGCCATTTTTTTTCTGAAATCCTCCAATTTGGCTTGGGCTGTATCCAAAGAGGATACAATAGCACCACCACTTTTTCCAAAGTTTTCAAATTCATCATTCATGACGATAAAAGCACGTTCAGCATCTGAAGAGGAACCAACAATTTTCTGAATTAAAAAATCCATGGTGGCCAATTGGAGATTTCCAGCCGATATAACTGTTCCAAATACATCCCCAGCAATGGAACCCAAGAAGATAATCGCTTCAGTGGCTCCCAGAATGGCATTGGTCAAGCCCTTCCCACCACTTCCACTTCCACCCATGAGAACATCCACCAATCGCATCATCTCACCCATCACAACATTGGAAGCCGTGGCAGATACTCTTTGGAAATTGGCCATTTGGTTTGTCATGTTGGGACCAGTGGAAACCCCAAAATCTTCCGCCAATGAAACAAAGGCTTCCAAATTATCTATGGCTCCACTTTGGATGAATTTGGGGCCTGCATTTCTCCCAAATATTTCAGCCGCCAAAGCCGCTTTTTCTTCTTGGCTGGTCACCGCTTGCAAAGAATGGAAAACATCTTTTAATACTTCATCCGCTGTTCGTAGCTGTTCAAATCCATCCACTGTATGGGTGGTAGCCACTCCCAGTTTTTGAAATGCTTCTTTGGCTTTCTTGGAACCATTGGCCGCCTGGTTCATCATTTGTGGAAGACGTATCAAACCCATTTCGAGTTCTTCAAAAGCCAATCCACTTCCTTCAGCCGCCAATCGAAGCCCATTCAATGTATCAACATTCACACCTGTTTTGGCACTGGCATCCACGAGCTGATTGGACATATCGGCCATTTTTTGGCCAAACATCAAAATAGCAGCCCCAGCCGCAGCCGCCCCCACAGCAATGGCAGAAAAAGAACCTTTTATGTCTTTTCCTACTCCCTTGGCTTTCTTGGATACTCCTTCCAAAGCATCTTTCTGTTTTTTGGCTGATTTCTTGGCTTCTTTGGATGCTTTTTCATATGCCTTGTCCAGATTATCCACAATTTCTTTGGCTTCTTTCTCAGAAACTTGGCCTACTTTTTCCAAGCCCTTCACCAGATTGGAAACTTCAGCTCTATATGCTATCTGAATTGTACGATTTATATCAGCCATTATTTCACCTTCTTCTGTTCCATTATATATGCATCTGCCAACTTTTTCACGATTTTATCCACATTCGCTTTGGCTGGTTCCCACATGGTTACATCTGCCACCAATTTTCCTGTGGCTACTGTGGATGGGCTTCCATTTTCTCTTTTGGAGTAGTCAGCCGCTTTTATATTGTAGGCATATGGGGCCATATTTCGAAAAAATCCTTCAATGGCTTTTCCACCTTGGATGATACGAATTCCAGATTGGAATTTGTCAATGGAACGTTTACTGGTTTCTTTCTGGATATATGTTTCTCCACTGGCTTTTGTTACTGGTTGGCCATATCTGACATTCCAATTTTTTTTGGCAAAATCAATTCTATCATCCAATTCAGTTTCAATAATATGAAGAGTTAAAGGAGCCACATCTCTTATGGCATCCTCTAACATTTTCTTCATTGTTCCAGTGATTTCTATAGAACCCTTTCCCTTTCCGTATCGTAATCTTTTACTCATCACATCCTCTTCTTTTATATCTTTGATGTTCTGTTTTGAGTCGATTCAACTGGAAAGATTTCTTCTTCTTGTCGATATCTGCCTTTTTCATGTTGGAAATTTTATAATCCGCTATAAGTTCAGCCTGGAGATTTTTGGGCTGGTTGAAAAACCAATTTGGTTCTTGTCCCCAAAATCTGGATATCAGAAAACCAGTACGGATTATCCCCCCTACTGGTCTGTAGAAAAATTTTCAGCCGTTTCTACCTCGGGTTCTGTGGCTATATGTTCTGACATTTTATGGAAAAGTTCAGTTCCAATATTCAGAACATGGATGGGGTTCACTTTTTTGGTGGATAACCATTCTTGCATCCTCCCACCATAGGCCAATAAATCACAATCAGCCAGATTATATTTGGGCTTGGATGGGTGATTGGATAACATACAACCCCAAAGAGCAGCGAACAACCGCCCCAACTGTGCACGGTTTGGGTTTGTGCTTATCATATAGAACACATCCCAAACCACGCACATGGATTTTGGCATATCAAACACATAATCAACATTAGAGATATTCTTTTTCATGGTTCATATCCCCAATTATGCTGTGGCTCGTGTAATGCTTCCATACACTTCACCAGTGAAAGAAACGGCTGTGGGGTTTCCTTCTGCCACGCTGGCAGTTAGTAAAACTTTTTGGAAGGTTGCTTTTGTATTGGAACCACCCAAAGCACTCATATCAGCCTGGAATTCTACAGTTACCAAGAACTGTTCAAATCCTGTTCCACCTGTACTAGTAGCCGATGAAGAATTATTGGTCTTGTATACAAAATCCAGAATCGTATCTTCTGTATTATCTGCCAACTCTCGAAGATGGACAGAAAAAGAAATTGATGGAATCGGGTCATTTCCTGCTCTCAGGCCCACAATTGTAGCCCTATCATAAATCACGATTCTCTCGGCTTTGTCAAAGTTTGCATTGAAATCGCCTGCCTCATAAGCCACTGTATATGATACAGCATCGCCATTTGTTATTGTTATTGTTCCATCCCTTGGGACAGCAACCACGGTGCTTTCACTCATGATATTCTCCTATTTGGTTATGTGGTTAAAGGTATAAAATTAAGAAGTTCAAAAGATAGCGTCGATATCATGTATTCGCCACTATCTGTTAGTTGTCTATTTGTAGATTGTAATTTGATATGTAGATTTTGATATAATGTTGTATTGGTCCTATCCAATAGATTGGCTATAATTGTATTCTCCAAATCCAAAGAACCATCCACATCCACCAATTGGGCCAATGGTCTTATTCGATAGGCCATCTTTATATCCATATCTGTTTGGAGCATCGCCCCTTCTGTGGGTCGTTGTCTATCATCTTGGGCAGTAGAACCACCAATGGAAACAGAGAAAGCTTTGTGGGCTATGGAATTGGGTGTTCTCCCAAAGCCCCCATAAGGTAAGGGTGATTGTTTCAAACCAGCCCCCACAATTCCTTCCAATGCTGTGGCTATCCGTGCTCTGATTATTGATAGTTTTACAGTGGCCATATCAGTATTTCCGATACTTCAATCTATGATATCGTGATGGTGGATTACTGGTGGAAATCATTGGAAAAGCAGCTCTTCTTTTGTCCACATCATCAGCCATTCCATCCCCATCCATATCATATCTGAAGGATATCATTTTCCAGTTATATTCATAGCTTTTGATGGATTCTCTATACAAATCCAAATATCTTCCTTGAGATTGGCCGAGGCTACTGTGCATATTTCGCCATATCAAAGCCAGCGTTAATTCCAAGTGGGATGAACGAAGACTTTGTGGGTCTGTAATAAGATATGGAAGGTTGCCTTGTTGTCTCAATCTTTCCAGTATTCGAACCCACGCTTCATCAATAAAACGTTGCCATCCATCGGTGTAGCTGGCTGGAAGAAGATTGGCCAAATCGCTATAAGTAGCTTCCAAATCAATATCTGATATGCATGGATACAGTGGCCGCCTACAAAGATAGGCTGGTCTTTGGAATGTATATGTAACCCCACCAATTTCAACTTCCCATAATTCAAAAAGTCCATCTGATAGGGACATGGAATCTGGAACAGAAGAAGAAGGAATGGTGAATTTGCATTTGCTATCAGCAATAGTGGCAGATGAAACAGCAATGATATCTGTTCCATCTTCTGCCAATAGCTGATATGTGGCTGATGTGGGAACCACAATAGCAGCATCCCGATATATCGCCAATTCCACAATTTGAGTTTTCCCACGTTGTATCATTTGTGGAACTCTTATCCGTGGTGCGTAATATTCACCCAACAAAGCCATTTTTCAATCCTAAGCGTTAATTACTTGATACCATTGTGACCCGTCACAAGCTATCATCAGCCCTTTTCCATCACCCACAAGAATGGTGGTAGAATCTGGTTTTGTCACTGTTAAATCATGTCCACCTGAACCGCTATTGGCAATCCAAAAAACCATTCCATCTTTCAAGGCTGGAAGATTGACAACACGAGTACTTCCACCAGTATTCAGTACCTGTACCATTGATGATGATTTATCCAATGTTTTGGCACCCGCTAAGGTTTCTACGTTGACACCGTTTTTTAGTACAATTTGACGTGGTACTGTGAAAGATTGTTTTCCGTTATAATTCGCCATTTCGAAATCTCCTGATTTTGTTGTTATTTCCCATTTTTATGGTCATGACGTTTGGCTACATTTCGCGCTATTTCACGAGCTGCATCCACATCTATCTTACCACTAGTTTTTCTTTGTTGTTCAACAATTTTTCCAACAAATCTTTCGTATACATCTCTTTTACTAGATATCTCTTTTTCCTTTTGTTTTCTTTGGTGGTTTTCCATTGTCGTTCACTGGTCCATTATTCAGAATGTACGCTTGCATGAGTTCCAGTTTTTTTACATCTTTTTCATATTGCCCAAGAAGTCTTGGGGTCATGTTTTTCCCTTCATTTCTCTGGACTCTCTTTTGTTGCATATCTACAAAGAATTCGAGAATGTCCACATCTGGCATCTGAATTACACCAGTATCCAAAAGTGAAAATCTCCAATCATTATAAGATGCCTGGTCTTTCTTCCACACTACGCGATTTCCTACGATTTTTGGAGTATCCCAGATTGATGAATAATACCAGCCCCCAGATTTTGTTCTGTGGCGAGTTTGATATCCCATTTCCCAATCCAGTACTTCAAAACCATCATCCATCATTTTCACCCTGGCCATCTGGCTATCTGTTCCACCACCTGGCACCATCCGAACACCATTCACCCCAGCGATTTCAAAAAGTCTTCTGAATTTGGGGAGGAACATCCAAGCCCCTTTGTATTGTATAAATTCCCAACATGTATTGGGATGGTGCATATACCAAAATGGTGCATTTTGTCTAATTGGTAGGGAATCTGCCCTAGTTATATCGTTTCCTGTCCAAGGTTGGTTGTTCATGGTTGCCTCGTTGTTTATTGTTCATGGTTCAAAAAATATAATGGTGGGGCCGAAGCCCCCAAAGGATGGGGAATGGGAACCATGAAAAGACAATCCCCATCCACCCAACAAGATAATTATGCGTCTGAAAGTAGCTCTACAATTCGGCTTTGTTCGCAAATTGCAGCACCTGTGTACGCTGTACCAACTACTTTTGTCAAAGAGTAGGCCGAATCACGTTCCAGCTCGACCAAAACGGGGGTTCCAGCGGGGCGAATTTCGCCAGCAGGACCAGCCAATGGAAGAGGAGTTCCCAAAGCATAGGCAATAGCACCGGCTGAAAACATAGCCCCAGAACGGTCAGTTCCATCAGATGGAACATAAGCAGATTTATGGATTTGGACACCCATAAAATCGCCTACAAAACCTTGTCCAAGACTCTTGATAAGGTCGTGGTGGGCTGGGTTAAAAGCTATTGCATTTGCGGTTTCATTACGAATCGACGATTGCAAATCCGCAATTTGCCGTGGGTGGAGGCAGGCGAAAAGCTGAGATGGGTTATTTTGAATTTCTAAAAGATATAGCCCGTCCATAAAATCGTCCACTGACATATCCACGCCAGTGGTTCCAGCGGAAGAAGTAGCAGAAGAGAACAAAGCGCAAATCATTTCCATGAAACGAGACTCAAAAGCCCCAGCCATAGAACCAGCCAGACGAAATACATCTATATCATTGCCCAATTTGGTCATAGCTGCCAAATCTGTAAGGTCGTAACGAAGACCAATCCGACCAACTGTGATATCTGCAATTGAAGAAGTAAGGTTGGTGTTTGCAATTTCAGTACCATCAGCCACGGTATTCATGGGTTCATACCCATCCAAACCCGCGTAACGCATTGAAAGGGCAGCACTACCAGCACCTGCAATATCGCCCGCAAAGAGCAAAGCCCCAGAATTACGGATAGAAGCCGCGTCAAAAAGAAGGGCACGCACTTCATTTTCTATCATTTTGTCAAGACGCAATCCAGGATTAGTACCTGTACTGATTAGCGTCGAATATTTAATTTCAGCCATTTTTTTTTCCTATATGGTTATTGGTTTTTCGTGGCCTACGCTGTTTACGGTTGCGAACCTAACCACACATTCACATTATACACAAGTTATTCATAACTGTGTATAACCTGTGTAGAACTTTTTATACACAAGTTATTCATAGGCTGTGTATAACCTGTGAATAACTTATTATATACCTCTTTTCTGGAAGATTTCCAAACACTCTTCAAAATCCTCCTTGGTTGGGTGATTTTTTTTTACACCATCCAATCAAGTCTTTTTTATTCCTCAAATTGGTTATGTTGCTGCACATCTCCCCAGATATCTCACCCGTTGCGGAATTGGTTTGGGTCATACACATCAGCTCTCGACAAAGCCCATCCCCATTTTGGGTTATGAATACTGGTTCACAAATTGGAATAACCACATCTAGTTTGCCAAGTTCTTTGGCTACTGGGTCACTTGGTACGATTATGGTTTCTGGGGATTTCGTTCCTTGGATTATTCCAAAAGTCAAAGAACCACCCACGACCAAACCAACCACAGCCGCTATAATTATTTCTACCATAAATAACCTCATAAAAAAAGGGGATGGGTAGAGGATACCCACCCCCATAGTGGAGAGAAATCGACTACAAAGAAACAGCCAAATCAACAGTAACACCAACCGCGCTTGTAACTTTCAAGGCACTGGTGGAAATGTATTGGACATCCAACTGAACAAGATTTCCAGCCGAATCCATTGCGGATACATGAACCAGTTTCTTCCCAAGATTATGGGTGATGGTTTGGGCTGTGTTTGCGGTTAAAGTGCTTTGTGCTTCAAATCGCAATGCTTGCAATTCCAAAGAGAAAGAACCATTTCCAGCATTGTACACAATCAATTCATCAGCAGAAGAACCAGCACCGATGGCACCACGAACACGAGCATCAGTATAATACTGATTGGAACCTTCTGGAATATTGGATGTGGTGGCATTAACAGAAATAGCACCTGTTCCACTGTTATATGCTATGCCAGTTCCAGCACTGAGAACACCGCGAACACTAGCAGTGGAAACCAACAAATCACCACTTCCACTAGTGTATGATAAAAGGTTTCCAGATGCTGGGTCGGCTTGGACAGAACCACGTGCACGGGCTTGGGTGAAGTACTGATTGGACCCTTCTGCCACATCTGATGTATCACCATTGAAAGAAATTGTTCCACTGGAAATTCCAATGGCAGCACCAGCCGCAAAAGCACCACGAACACTGGCAGTGGAAACCAACAAATCACCACTTCCACTTGTATATGATAAAAGGTTTCCTGCCGCTGGGTCGGCTTGGACAGAACCACGCGCGCGCGCTTGGGTGAAGTACTGATTGGACCCTTCTGCCACATCTGATGTATCACCATTGAAAGATATGGTATTTCCAGAAACACCAATGGCCGCCCCACCTGTTAGGCTGATAGCCAAAGCACCTGTTCCACTGTTGTATGAAATCCCAGTTCCACCACTGATAGCAGCTCGACTTCTGGCATCTGTATAATATTTATTGGTGCTTCCTTCTGCCACCACATCACTGTCACCACTGAAAGACATGGCACCTGTACCACTATTGTATGTAAGGCCAGCACCACCAGAAATAACACCACGAACACTAGCAGTGGAAACAGCCAAATTACCTGTTCCACTTGTGTAGGTCAATAGGTTTCCAGCCGCGCCATCGGCTTGGACACTTCCACGCGCGCGCGCTTGGGTGAAGTATTGATTGGAAGAACCTTCAGCCACGATATCACTGTTTCCAGAGAATGCGAAGGTAATTTGTCCACTGTTTACAGAAGAAGAAAGACCAGAACCAGCCGCGATATTTGCTGAAATGGTTGCATTGGCAGCATTGACAGATACACCATCACCAGCAACAAGAACAGAACCAACTTCAGCCGCTGTTAGTGGGCTTTCAATCTGGGTATAGTTTCCAACCACAGAACCATCAGCACCAGAAATGATGTATGTTTCTGTTCCATCACTGGGAGCGGTAAGAATAAGAACATCACCTTCTTTTAGGCTAGCCGCTGTGGAACTTTCATTGGATACAAAATTAGCCAAGGTGGTTTGGCTATTGTCAACATGTACATCTGTTATTGCCAATGAATTAATGGAAAGTTCTCCACCTGATACTGATAGCATCGAAGAAGAACCACTGGCGATTCCATTGATGAAAGATAGGCTAGAAACATCTTGTTTCCGTACCATATGATTATTTGCTGTTGGGGCTGTTTCACATTCTACAGCACCCTTAAAATTTACTACTGGGTTAAAAAAATCCATGGATATATCTCCGTTGGGGGTTAAAAAATCTTATGTCAGATAAACCGTGCCAGAGATAGCCTCTACAAATGTAATCGTTATGGAATTGCTGAAAAATTGGATATCTCCCATTATCTGATAACCATCTGAATTTACTATCAAAACTCTGGGTTTGTGACTATAAGAATGGGAAATTGATACACTAGATTGATTTACAAAATCAGTTGTGGTTTGGCTTAGCCCATCGCCTGGTGGGCTGTATATTGGAATGGCCATGGTTCACCTTTTTCTATTCGAATATCAAATAAATAGTTGCTGTGGATGCCTGGCCAGCAAGATACATAAATCTGTCTGAACTGGTCTGAACTGGGTTGTATTGGATTATGCTGTTCACCGCTTGTGGAAAAGCCGCTGCCACTGGAGAAGAATTAATTGTTCCTTCATAAGATACTTTGATTGCTTGTGAAACTGCTTGGACAGTCACCAATTTGGCCCATTTTGGAAGTTTTATTTCTTCGTTTACCGTTCCAACACCTGTTAGAACATAATTTGCACCACCATTTTTCCAATTTAAAGTGGTAAGGTCAATTGTTGCCATGATATTTTTTCCTTTAGTTTATTGGTTATTTTTTCTTCTTTGTGTAAGTCTTTTTTTTCTTCTTCCCAGCCATCGACAAAGCTATAGCAATCGATTTTCTTTTGGGCTTTTTTGTTTTCTTGGATAAGCCTTTGTATTTTTTTCTTTGTGTTGCCATTGGGTTTTCCTGGATGTAGATAGTATTCACCACCTATATTATAGGCCGTTAGATTGGTTATCATTGCTTAAATCTGTTGTTTCTCATCTGATAATACTGTTTTTTGAGTTCTTCACGATTTTGGCGGTAAAAATCAAAATCATTTCCTGCTTTTTTCCAAAGGGCTTCACTTGTGGCATGGTCCTGTGTTGGGGCTACACCTTGATTGGTTGTAGGTCTTTGTCCCATTGGATTGGAAGATTGATAATTGGATGGGGCTTGGCTTTGGGCTTGGGCTGGGGCTTGGGCTGGGGCTTGGGCTTGGGCTGGGGCTTGGGCTTCTTGTCCTTCTTCCTGTATTCTGAAATATGGTTGTAAAACAGTGGGGATTTCTCCACTTTCACCCATTCCACTTATCCAATCTGATAACGATTTCTTATCCTTTGTGCTTTTTCCGTTCATCTCTTTGGAGTATTGCCACTCGATAAGGTCCCTTATTTCTGGGTCTGTTATTCCATGGCTTGCAATGGCTGAATGTCGTTCATATTTTTGATTGGAAACAGCCAATTCATCCTGTAATTGGGAAAGTTGGGAAGCCATGGCATCCACACCCTTAACTTTTTCGGCCATAGTTTCCACCATGGCTTCCAATTCAGAAACTTTTCCTTCTGCCATTCGTTTTCCTTCAGCCACTTTAGATAGTCTTTCTCTAACTATTCCATCCACTTCAGATTTCAGAATATATTCTTGTCCTTCATGTTCAATTGTTTTCATGGTTCATTCTCCTGTATTATGCAAATTCAATTTTTTGTTGTCTTATGGTTCGTAATTTTTCAACTGCTTGTTCTTCAGTGGTGATATCTGGGTACAGTTTCATTATGGCATCCACTGGTCCAATCAGATTCTTGTCTAAAAGAGCAATGATATTTTCCCTTTGGGCTTTAGCTTCCATTTCTGACAGCTCGATACTCTCATAACTGATTATATACCCATCTTCTGGGTAATTGGTGTTCAAAATAGCATTGGATATCATGGCAGCCTTGGAAATTGCTTCCATATCAGAAACACGAAACTGGAATTCGTATTTTTGCTGGGCATCCCTCATTGACTCCTTACTCATTGCGATAGAATACCCACTTCTTGGGTCTGAAGATACTTTTTGTACACTGGCTGGGTCTATTCCCATTTGTGTGGCCAATCTCCTTTCATAAGTAACAATAGCCCCCAACATTGTGGAAGGGTCTGACATACCCGCCTGGAATTGTCCCAACATTGGTTGGGTGGAACTATCTGGGTCTGAGACAAAACAAAGAATGGATGATGGGTCAGCCGATAAACTCATTCTTTGGGATGCCATATTGGTATCCATAGTATTCAGACCAGCCAAAGAACAAGATACTGTATAGCGTTGAGGAAACGAATTATCGAACATAAGGTGCTTAAGGTATGTGTAATATGTGGAAGCCACCATGCTTCCTGACACTACTTCTGATAGTTGATAAGGTGAAAATAGTTTCCCATCTATACTGGCATGATAAAAGACCCATGGAAGAAATGGTTTTCCAGTTCCATCACGATATGGGTATTTCTCCCCACTATGGTTTCCACCAAGGAAGATATCAGATAAATCATCACCCAATTTTCCATCATTTTCTATTTTGTGAACTGCATATTTGGGATTGGACATATCACGGATATCATAACAATCAACCGTCCAAAACATTTCACCTGTTTCATCATTTTGGCGTAGTCTCAATTCATAAATATAGTTTGCTCTCATTGGGTCCCCGGCTGGGGCCATGGCAAAAACCATATCTGGTGTCACTGGACGAAACATTATCTGATTGGAGTCACTGATATCTATTCTCATCAACATTTCACGAAGTCCAATAGTCTTGAATTGTACACTAGACATCATTTCGAAATATTGGCTTTTATCCAAAGCCCCTTGGGGGCCTATGAAATCAAAAGCCGCTTGGGCTTTGTCTCTTTTGATGCCAACATTGGGCTTTCTGGAATACAAAACGGCTAGGGCTTCACATCCATTCTTGAAAACATTGGAAGACGTATCCAAGGAACCCCAAATAGCACGTCTATCCAATGCTACAGAATCCTCGATAAAATCTTCCAAATCTGGAGCCCAATTACCTTCCAAAAGTCTTCTTCTTCTGGCTGTTGTCTCGCTTCTGTCGTTACTGGCCTTATCTGGGAAGATTGGCTTCACTGGTTGGGTTAACATATTATTTCCTGTGGATGGGGATTTTTGAAAACTTGGGCTGGCTGTATTTTACATCAAGAATTGGGGTGGTTGCATATCGTAATGCATCAATTATATGTTTCCATTCAGATAGTCTATCCATAGCCCCACTTTTTTTCAAAGTCCAAGAAGATAGAGAACGAATTAGCCGCTTGCATTTTGGATGAACAATAAATCTTCCTTGGACCATGGCTTCATGAATTAGCTGGCATCCATAATAAACAGACCATCTTGGTTTGTGGGCTGTGTATATCCGAAAAGGACAAGCATTTTGGGGATAATCCAGAACATGTTCCAGAGCTGAACGAAGAAGGGAATTCGACATTCTACCACCATGTTTTCCACCCCCGTGAGGTCTATCACCTGTCCATCTGTTTATCTGCAAAGGTTCCAAGCCGTTTCTTCTTATCATTGACACCATTGCTCTGGCATGTCTCCGAGCTGTTCCTCTTTCTTTCTCACCACCAGCCGCGAAATATTCGTCCAGAACATAGATGGTTTTATCATCCTCTGAAATCGCCACCAATAAAGCACATTGAGAAGTGGGGGTGTGTCCATGGTCTATTCCTATGGAAAACTTATATTCACCTACTGGGCATGGAGCATCTGAAATATGTTGTTCTCCAAAATGTTCAAATATCCTTCCATCCATGGGTACGCCAATATCCCAACTGGCTTCAAATCTGGCCCCTTTATCGATAGAAAGATATGCGTCTGCCACCCTATCCACATCTTCTTGAGATAACAAAGGTGAACACCCCAAGGGCGTTGTATTTGCTACGGATAGTGGAGCATGAATATCTCTAACCTTTGGAGGATTGGTTTCTGTTAATTTTTTTAACCACGTTAAATCACCCCCCCCTATTGGGG